>Ga0207966_1000564_pt1 | contig 21138 bp, 19 predicted proteins | sample Knorr_S23_td_NAD_FD_185611 | JGI IMG/M metagenome (GOLD analysis project Ga0207966, IMG submission 185611) | Marine microbial communities from Southern Atlantic Ocean transect - Knorr_S23_td_NADW_ad_2500m_LV_B (SPAdes) (version 2) | ecosystem: Environmental > Aquatic > Marine > Oceanic | place...
GATAAAATTTCAAGAAAATCTGAAAACCTTTCTATAACAAGAGATGTTTCTGGTGAAGGTGTTCAACAAGCTTTGTTAAAATTAATGGAAGGAACTACAGCATCTGTCCCGCCTCAAGGTGGTAGAAAACATCCGCAGCAAGAGTTTTTACAAGTTGACACAACAAATATTTTGTTTATTTGTGGTGGGGCATTTTCAGGTTTAGAAAAGATTATTGATTCTAGGGAAAAAGATACTTCTATAGGCTTTGAATCAAAATTAAGAATTCATAATAGTAATGAGAAAACCAATCTGTTTACTAAAGTAGAATCAGAAGATCTTTTAAAATTTGGTTTAATTCCAGAATTCATCGGAAGATTGCCTGTAATAACCATTTTAGAAGATTTAAATAAAAATTCTTTAGTGGATATACTTACGATTCCAAAAAATTCTCTAATTAAACAATATCAAAAACTTTTTGAAATGGAAAATGTTAAACTAAGCTTTACAAAAGATGCGCTTTTAAGTATTGCTGATCGTTCAATAATAAAGAAAACCGGAGCAAGGGGATTAAGATCAATATTAGAAAATATTCTACTTGATACAATGTTTAAATTGCCTGTTTTAGAAGATTTGGAAGAAGTAGTTGTTAATGCGGAGGTTGTAAAAAACAACAGGGAACCTCTTCAAATTTTTACTGATAAAAAAAATAAAGTTGACACTTCTGCATAATTATCTTTTATAATTAATAATAGTTTTCATAAAATTAATTTATTAATATTTTAAACATTGAACAAAATAAAAAAAAACCAAATTGTAATACCATTACTACCACTTAGAGATATAGTTGTTTTCCCTGGAATGATTACACCTTTGTTTGTTGGAAGATCTAAATCTATAACTGCATTAGAAGAAGCAATGAGTAAAGATAAAAAAATTTTTTTAGTTACTCAAAAAAACTCCGAAACAGACGATCCATTGGCAAATGAAATATATACTATCGGTTGTGTAGGTAAAGTTATTCAATTGTTAAAACTACCTGATGGCACCATAAAAGCACTTATTGAGGCTCACGATAAAGCAAAAATTTTAGAATATACTAAAAATGATAATTATTATTTAGTTAAGGTTGAGCTGGAAAATAAGCTAAATTATAAAAAATCATCAAAAATTGATGCTTTAGTTAGAAGGTTACAAACTCGTTTTGGAATTTATGTAAAATTAAATCGAACTGTTCCATCAGAATCCGTTAGTTCTCTTTCTCAATTAAATGACACATATCAATTTGCAAATACAATTGCATCATATTTAGTTTTAAAAATTGATATGAAACAAAAATTATTAGAAATGACAACGATTCAAAAACTTTTAGATAAAACTTTAGTTTATATTGAAAATGAAATTGGAATACTTGAAGTCGAAAAAAAAATAAAATTTCGTGTTAGAAGACAAATGGAAAAAACACAAAGAGAATATTATTTAAATGAACAATTAAAAGCTGTGCAGAAAGAACTTGGCGATCTTGATCATGGAAAAAATGAGTTTTATGAAATAGAAGATAAAATTAAAACACTTAAATTAACCAAGGAAGCAAAAGAAAAAGCTGAGTCGGAATTAAAAAAATTAACAACAATGAGTACTATGTCTGCAGAAGCCTCAGTCGTTAGAAATTATTTAGATTGGTTATTGAATGTACCTTGGGATAAAAAATCAAAAATTAACACAGATATTAAAAAGGCTGAAAATATATTAAATAACGATCATTATGGATTAGAAAAGGTTAAAGAAAGAATTCTAGAATTTCTAGCTGTACAAAAAAGAGTAGAAAAAATACATGGTCCAATTCTTTGTTTTGTCGGACCTCCAGGAGTTGGTAAAACATCTCTTGGTAAATCAATAGCCAAAGCTACTGGTAGAGAGTTTGTAAGAGTTTCACTTGGAGGAATTCGTGATGAATCTGAAATAAGAGGGCACAGAAGAACATATATAGGCTCAATGCCAGGAAAAATTATTCAAGGAATGAAAAAAATAAAAAGAAGCAATCCTTTATTTTTGTTAGATGAAGTTGACAAAATGGGAAATGACTTCAGAGGCGATCCATCATCAGCTCTACTTGAGGCGTTGGATTCAGAACAAAATGATAAATTTAATGATCATTATTTAGAAGTTGATTACGATTTATCAAGCGTCATGTTTATTACAACTGCAAATACTTTAAATATTCACCCTGCTTTATTGGATAGAATGGAAGTAATTAGACTACCTGGTTATGTAGAAGATGAAAAAGTTGAAATTGCAAAAAAACATTTAATATCAAAAAATACTTCTAATCATGGTTTAAAAAAAGCAGAATGGAAAATAAATGATAAAGCTATAAAGGAATTAATTAAATATTATACTAGAGAAGCTGGTGTAAGAAATTTAGAAAGAGAAATAACTAATTTAATTAGAAAAGCAATCAGAGAATTATCAAGCTCTAGAAAAAATAATATTTCTATAACTCCAAAAAATCTTGAAAAATATGCAGGAATTAAAAAATTTAGAAAAAATGAATTAGAAGATAAAGATTTAATTGGTATTACAACTGGCTTGGCTTGGACAGAAGTAGGTGGAGAACTTTTATTAATTGAAGCGGTATCGGTAAATGGAAAAGGCAGAATAATTAGTACTGGTAAACTAGGAGAAGTTATGAAAGAATCTGTGAGAGCTGCAGAAAGTTATGTAAAATCTAGATCAGATGATTTTGGTATAAATTCAAATTTTTTTACTACTAAAGATATTCATGTTCATGTTCCAGAAGGAGCAACACCTAAAGATGGACCTTCAGCGGGCGTAGCAATGTGTACCTCTATCGTATCTGTTATGACTGGTATACCGGTTAAAAGAGATGTAGCTATGACTGGCGAAATAACCCTCAGAGGAAGAGTTTTACCAATTGGAGGTTTAAAAGAAAAACTTATTGCAGCGAATAGATTAAATATTAAAGTTGTTTTAATTCCAAAAGATAATGAAAAAGATTTGGCTGAGATTCCAAAAAAAATGATTAAAGGATTAAAAATAATTAGTGTATCAAATTTAGATGAAGTGCTTAAATATTCTTTAACAAAAAAAATAACACCAATTGATTGGTCGAAAATACCAGTTGCTGAAAAAAAATCTACTGACAACGAATTGTTAGTTTAATAATTTATTTATCCACAAGATTTTTTTCAAACCCTATTGACTTTTTGAATAATATTAAAAATAATAACAAATTATTTCAATAACAGATGAACTAATGCTTTTATAACGAGGAGGGATCAATGAACAAAGATGACCTTATAAGTAAAGTTGCAAGCAGTATAGGAATATCTAAATCCGAAGCAGCCAAATCTGTTGATGCAGTGTTTTCAAGTATAACAAACTCATTAAAAGGAGGAAACGAAGTTAGACTGGTTGGCTTTGGAACTTTTTTAATAACTAATCGAGCCGCTACTACTGGTAGGAACCCAAGAACTGGTGAATCTATTGAGATACCAGCAAAAAAAGTACCGAAATTTAGAGCAGGGAAAGCATTAAAAGAAACAGTTAATTAACAAAAAAAAAAAATTATAATAAATTTTAATTTTTAAAAAAAGAAACCGTAATAAACTGCGGTTTTTTTTTCTAAACTTTTCTTTATATTAAATTGATTTTGGTATATTTCTTGCTGTTTATAGATTGAGAGGAGTAAAAATTTATGTTAAAAAATTTAAAAGCTTCATCGCTTATTCTTCCTTTGTTGATGTTAATATTAACACCACTAGGAGTTTTTGCTGATGAAGGACCTACGCCTGGACAAATTGCTGGTAATAATGCATGGATGTTGACATCTACCGCTTTAGTTTTGTTGATGACAATTCCAGGTGTAGCATTATTTTATGGCGGATTAAGTAGAAAGCAGAATGTTCTTTCTACTTTAATGCACGTTTTTGCAGGTACTTGTGTTGTAACAATCACATGGTGTGTGATTGGATACAGCATAGCTTATTCTGAAGGTACACCTTATTATGGTGGCCTTGGCAATTTATTGTTTAAAGGAATGACATTTAATGAAAGTCCTGAAGGTCTTCCAATGGGTGTTGATGTTACTTTCCAAGCAACATTTGCCATTATAACAACCGCACTTATTGCAGGATCTTTTGCTGAAAGAATTAAGTTTTCTGCAACGCTTATATTCATGGCAATTTGGTCTGTTGTTGTTTACGCTCCAATAGCTCATATGGTATGGGGCGGAGGTGTTCTAGCAGAAAAAGGAATATTGGATTTTGCTGGTGGAACAGTCGTGCATATTAATTGTGGTATCGCTGGTCTTGTTGCAGCGCTTGTTGTTGGAAAAAGAGCTGGTGGTGGTTCTTATACCTACGCACCTCACAATCTTATTTATACAATAGTTGGCGCATCTTTACTATGGGTGGGATGGTTTGGTTTTAATGCCGGTTCTGCCCTAGCTGCTAATGAAACTGCAGGAAACGCAATGTTAGTTACGCAAATAGCTACTGCTGCATCTGCTCTTTCATGGATGTTTGTTGAATGGATTATTAAAGGAAAACCAACGGTTATTGGTATAGCAAGCGGAGCTATAGCTGGTCTTGTTGCAATTACTCCCGGATCTGGATTTGTTTATCCAATGGGCGCATTGATAATTGGATTAGTAGCTGGTGTTGCTTGCTGGTTCTTTTCTTCCGTTGTAAAAACTGCAATGGGTTACGATGACTCATTTGATGTTTTTGGAATCCACGGAATAGGTGGAATAGTTGGTGCATTGTTAACTGGTATTTTTTGTGTTCCAATTTTAGCTGGTGTTGAACCTGGTATGGAACAAGTAGGTATTCAGTTTTATGGAATACTTATGACTATCGGTTGGTGTGGAATTGGAACTTTTGTAATTCTAAAAGCAATCGATATGACAATTGGATTAAGAGTAAGTTCTAAAGTTGAGAAAGAAGGATTAGATGTTAATCTTCATGGTGAAATTGTAGATTAAAAATAAAACCTTCATTTAAAAAAAAAGCTAGATAATTTTTCTAGCTTTTTTTTTTATTATATATACTTCTTCTAAATTACATATAATTATTAAATTTAAATGATTTATAAATATAATTTAATTGAAAAATTATTTAAATATCAAAGATTTTTAATTACTTTTTTGTTTTACAATAAATAATTAATAAATATATTTTAATTAAATTTTTATTTTTTTCTTATAAACGGCTTATTTATTGATTTTTTTTAGTTTGTTCTCTTAATATTTTCTTTCAATCTATTTAAAATATATTATATTTTATATAAAGCACTATGAGGGCGATTAGCTCAGCTGGTAGAGCATTTCGTTTACACCGAAGAGGTCGGCGGTTCGATCCCGTCATCGCCCACCATTATATGGTGGTATAGGATCTGTTATAAATAAATCTTTTATTATTTTATAAAATAGTTATATTACTTTTCTGTAAGCGTTATATTTGGTGACAGCAAGTAAATGAGCATCACCGGATTTTTACCAAACTTTCATGGGGGTGTAGCTCAGTTGGTTTAGAGCGCCTGCCTGTCACGCAGGAAGTCGCGAGTTCGAGTCTCGTCACTCCCGCCACTTTAAAATATCCACTAGATTGTTTTGTAAATTACTTTAAATTAGTATTAGTAGCTTTTATTTTTTTAAAAAAATGTTAGTTGAATATTTACCTATATTATTATTTTTAATAATTTCTATTATTTTTTCTGTTGGTTTTTTATCTTTATCATTTATTGTATCGCCAAAAAATCCAAGTAATGAAAAACTATCACCATATGAATGTGGCTTTGAGCCTTTTGATGATGCTAGAACAAAATTTGATATACGTTTTTATCTTGTAGCTTTATTATTTATAATTTTTGATTTGGAAGTAGTTTTTTTATTTCCATGGGCTATTTCCTTAGAAAATATAGGAATATTTGGTTATCTATCAATGATGATTTTTTTAATTATTTTAACAATTGGATTTATTTATGAATGGAAAAAAGGAGCTCTTGAATGGGAGTAATTAATTTAAATAAAGAAAGTAAAAATACTTTATTTAACAATTTGTTTAAAAAACAATTTAAAACAAAAGGATTTGTAACTACAAAATTAAATAATCTAGTAAATTGGGCAAGGGCTGGTTCTATGTGGCCAATGACATTTGGCTTAGCATGTTGTGCTGTAGAAATGATGCATACATATATGAGTAGATATGATTTAGATAGATTCGGAATTGTAACTAGAGGAAGTCCACGTCAATCAGATGTTATGATAGTTGCTGGTACCTTATGTAATAAAATGGCTCCAGCCCTAAGAAAAGTATATGATCAAATGCCAGATCCTAAATGGGTAATTTCAATGGGCTCATGTGCAAATGGGGGAGGTTACTATCATTATTCTTATTCTGTTGTTAGAGGTTGTGATAGAATAATACCAGTTGACATATATGTTCCTGGTTGCCCTCCTACTGCAGAAGCTTTACTTTATGGAATTATGCAGCTTCAAAAAAAAATTAAAAGGGAAAATGTTTTTTTTAGATAGAATTTATGAATAAAAATATAAATAATCTTGGTACTTTTATTTTAAATTCATGTAAAGACGTAACTAATCATGAAATTATTAATAATGAATTAATAATAACAACTAAAATATCTAAGATTTATAATTTACTTGACAAGTTAAAGAATATGGACGACTTAAATTTTGAAATGTTGTTAGACATCACAGCTGTTGATTATCCGCAAAGATCAAAAAGATTTGAATTAGTATATAATTTGTTAAGTTTGAAGAATCATTTACGATTAAGAGTAAAAATTTTTTTGAATGATAATGAAATTGTTCCATCTATTTCAAAACTTTATAAATCTGCAGGTTGGTATGAGCGTGAGGTTTGGGACATGTATGGTGTATCATTTAGTGGTAATAATGATTTACGAAGAATCTTAACTGATTACGGTTTTGAAGGCTATCCTTTAAGGAAAGATTTTCCTTTAACAGGTTTTGTGGAGTTAAGATATGATGAATCAAAGAAAAAAGTCGTTTATTCAAAAGTAAAATTAACACAAGATTATAGAAATTTTGATTTTTTAAGTCCTTGGGAAGGCGGTACTTTGCCAGGAGATGAAAAAGCAGATAATTAATTTTTAATTTGAATGAAAGAAGTTAAACTTAAACCTCTGACTATTAATTTTGGTCCTCAACATCCAGCTGCACATGGTGTATTAAGAATGGTTTTAGAAATGGATGGTGAAATAATAGAAAGAGTTGACCCACATATAGGTTTATTACATCGTGGTACTGAAAAATTAATTGAAAGTAAAACTTATTTACAAGCAGTCCCATATTTTGATAGATTGGATTATGTTTCACCCATGTGTCAAGAACATGCTTTTGCTTTAGCAGTTGAAAAATTACTCAAAATAGAAATCCCAATACGTGCAAGTTATATAAGAGTATTATTTTCTGAAATTACTAGAATATTAAACCATTTACTTGCTATACCAGCAATGGCAATGGATGTTGGCGCAATGACTCCTTTTTTATGGTCTTTTGAGCAAAGAGAATTATTAATGGAATTTTATGAAAAAGTAAGTGGTGCTAGATTACATGCAGCATATTTTCGTCCAGGAGGTGTCTATAGAGATATGCCAGATGGATTATTACAAGATATTAAAAAATGGGCAATAAAATTTCCAAAATTTATTAAAGATCTAGAGAATCTTTTAACAGACAACAGAATTTTTAAGCAAAGAACCGTAGATATAGGTATTGTATCTGCAGAGGATGCAATCGACTTTGGTTTTACAGGCCCTATGCTTAGAGCCTCTGGTGTAAAATGGGATTTGAGAAAAGAAGAAAGTTATGAAATTTATGATAGATTAGATTTTGAAATACCAATTGGTAAAAATGGAGATTGTTATGACAGATATTTTGTAAGAGTAGAAGAAATGAAAGAATCTTTAAAAATTATTCATCAATGTATAGACAGTATTCCTAAAGGACATGTAATGGTAAAAAATAATAAAATTACACCTCCAAAAAGAGAATTAATGAAAACATCAATGGAGTCTTTAATACATCATTTTAAATTATTCACTGAAGGGTACAAAGTTCCAAAAGGAGAAACATATACTTCAGTAGAAGCTCCAAAAGGAGAATTTGGTGTTTATTTAGTTTCTGACGGCTCTAACAAACCTTATAAATGTAAAATAAGAGCACCTGGTTTTGCTCATTTACAAGCAATGAATTTTTGTTCCAAAGGCCATATGTTAGCTGATGTTGTTGCTATTTTAGGTTCAATGGATATTGTTTTTGGCGAAATTGATAGGTAAATAAAGGTAATTTTATGTACAATGATATTGAATTAAAATTTAAATTTAATGATTTAAATTTTCTAAAGTCAAAAAAGATATTAAAAAAATATCCAAAAAAATTTTCAGAAAGCGCAATTTTACCACTATTACATTTAGCACAAGAACAATTAGATGGGTGGTTAAAGAAATCTGCTATTGAATACATATCAAGGTATTTAAAAGTACCTTTAATTAATGTATATGAGGTGGCATCTTTTTATCACATGTTTAATCTAAAAAAGGTTGGTAAGCATTGCATAAGCGTTTGTACAACAACACCTTGTTTTTTAAAAGGTTCTGATGCAATTTTAAAAAAATTTGAACAAAATTTAAATATTAAAACTGGAAAAATAACCAAAGATGGAGTTTTTTCTTTGCATGAAATTGAATGTTTGGGAGCATGTATTGATGCGCCAGTTATTAAAATAAATAATAACTATTATGAAAATTTAAAATTAGACGATATTAAAAAAATAGTTAAAAATTTAAAGAAATAATATTTTAAAAAATGTTAAAACACGAAGATCATATTTTTACAAATTTAAATGGATATAATTCATTTAAATTAAACGAATCAAAAAGTAGAGGCGTTTGGAATGATACAAAAAAAATTATTCAACGTGGTTCTAGTTGGTTAATTAATGAAATAAGACTTTCAAATTTAAGAGGAAGAGGAGGTGCTGGATTTCCAACTGGTTTAAAATGGTCTTTTATACCAGAAAAATCAAAACTACCAAAATATTTAGTCGTGAATGCTGATGAGAGCGAGCCTGGAACTTGTAAAGACAGAGATATAATAAGACATGAACCTCATAAGCTTATAGAAGGATGTTTGTTATCAGGTTTTGCTATAGGTGCACATACTTGTTATATCTACATTCGTGGTGAGTTTTATAATGAGACTAATATATTACAAACAGCTATAGATGAAGCTTATAAAGACGGACTTATAGGAAAAAATTCTTGTAATTCAGGTTGGCATTTTGATATTTATTTACATAGAGGTGCTGGAGCTTATATAGCAGGTGAAGAAACTGCGATGTTAGAAAGTTTGGAAGGAAAAAAAGCTCAACCTAGATTAAAACCACCATTCCCTGCTATTGTTGGTTTATATGGATGCCCAACATTGATTAATAATGTAGAAACAATAGCAGTTGTTCCAGATATTTTAAAAAGAGGTAGCACATGGTTTTCTTCACTTGGAAAACAAAATAACACTGGTACAAAAATTTTCTGTATTTCTGGACATGTCAATAAGCCTTGCAATATTGAAGAGGAATTAGGAATTCCACTTAAAGAATTAATAGAAAAATATTCTGGCGGTGTAATAGGTGGCTGGAATAATTTATTAGCTGTTATCCCTGGTGGTGCCTCTGTACCTTTAATACCAAAAAAAATTTGTGACGATGTTCATATGGATTTTGATAGTTTAGAAAAAGTTAATTCTGGCTTAGGTACAGCAGGAGTTATTGTAATGAATAAATCTACTGATTTGTTAAAAGCTGTTTCAAGAATCTCAAGATTTTATAAAAAAGAAAGTTGTGGTCAATGTACTCCATGTAGAGAAGGTGCGGGTTGGATGTGGAGGGTAATGGAAAGATTTTGTAAAGGTCAAGGATCAATCGATGAAATAGATACTTTGTACGAAGTATCTAAAGAAGTTGAAGGACATACAATTTGTGCGCTCGGAGATGCTGCTGCAGCGCCAATTCAAGGATTAATAAAAAATTTTAGACATCTAATTATACAAAAGTTTCAAAAGAGCAATAATTTAAAAAAGGAAGTGGCTTAATGATAAAAATTACAATAGATAATGAAAAAATTAAAGTTGAACCAGGTACTACAATTTTGCAAGCATGTCAAAAATTAGGAATTGAAATACCTATTTTTTGTTATCATGAGAAACTATCTATTGCAGGAAATTGTAGAATGTGTTTAGTCGAAGTTGAAGGTAACCCTAAACCTGTTGCCTCCTGTAGCGCCCCATGTTCTGAGGGAATGAAAATTAAAACCACAACAACCATGGTAAAAAAAGCACGAAATGGTGTTATGGAATTTCTTTTAATTAATCATCCATTAGATTGTCCTATTTGTGATCAAGGGGGTGAATGTGATTTACAAGATATTGCTATGGGTTATGGAAAAGATAAAAGTCGGTTTGCTTATAATAAAAGAGCAGTTAAAGAAAAAAACTTTGGCCCGTTAATAAAAACAGTAATGACAAGATGTATACATTGCACAAGATGTATACGTTTTGCAACTGAAATAGCTGGAACTCCAGAATTAGGAGCAACTGGAATGGGAGAAGATATGGAAGTAACGTCTTATTTAGATAAAACTTTATCTTCAGAACTATCTGGAAACATGATTGACATATGCCCAGTAGGAGCTTTAACTTCTAAACCATTTAGTTTAACGATAAGACCTTGGGAATTAAATAAAACTGAATCAATAGATACCTCCGATGCAGTTTGTTCAAATATTAGATTAGATACTAGAGATAATCAGGTTATGAGAGTACTACCTATAGTAAATGAAGAAATTAATGAGGAATGGATTTCAGATAAAACACGTTTTTCATATGATGGATTAAAATTTAATAGAATAGACAAGCCATACATTAAAAAAAAAAATGAATTGGAAGAATGCACTTGGGATGAAGCATTAGATTTTATAAAAAAAAGATTTAAAAAAATTCAAGGAAAAAAAATGGCTGCAATTTTAGGTAACCAGGTTGATTGTGAAAGTATAATTTTATTAAAAGATTTATTTACTATGTTTGGATCTGATAATTTTTTATGTTCTCAAAACAATGCAATATACCAATCAATACCTAGAGTTGCATATACATTTAATAGTAGTATTGCCGGAATAGAAGATTCAGATTTTTGCCTTTTAATAGGCACAAATCCAAGAAAGGAAGCAGCTATATTAAATGCTAGAATTAGAAAAAGATATCTTCAAGGTAATTATGAAATTTTTTCAATTGGACCAAAATTTGATTTAAATTATCCATGTAAATTCTTAGAAAATAATCCGTTAATATTAATTGATACTATAAATAAAAGAAATTTATTATCAAAAAAATTAGCAAAAGCAAAAAAACCAATGTTAATTATTGGAGATAATATTTTTACTAGAAAAGATTCTAAATCAATTTTATTTTTTATTTATAACTTATGTAAAAAATTTTCAATAGTACAAAAAAAAAATAATAAGATTATTTGGAATGGACTTAATTTTCTTCATTATGCTGCATCAAGAGTAGGGGCTTTAGATTTAAAATTTTATTCTAAAAATTATAATTTTAATCTTGATAAACTCTATTCATTATCTAATAAAAATAAATTAGACCTTATTTATTTATTAGGCGTCGATCAAATTGATGTTAAAAAATTAACAAATTCTTTTATTATATATCAAGGACATCATGGAGATTTTGGAGCTCAATACTCTGATGTAGTTTTACCTGGATCAGCTTATAGTGAGAAAAATGCTACATATGTAAATACAGAAGGAAAAGTTCAAACAACTTTTAAAGCATGTAATCCTCCAGGATTAGCTAAGGAAGATTGGAAAATAATTGTTTCCATCGGAAAGAAATTAAAAAAAAAATTTGATTATTATGATATTTATGATGTTAGAAAAAGACTAATTAAAGAAAATAACAAAGTTTTTTCTTCACAAAAAGAAAATATTGAGAACGAATTTGTTAAGTTTGGTAAAAAAGGGAAATTACTTAATGAAAAATTTAATTTACCGATTGATGATTTTTATTTAACAGATCCTATAACTAAATCATCAAAGGTTATGAACAAGTGTTCAAAAGAGTTAAAAGGAAATAATATATAGAATGTTATTTAATACTTTAATTATAATTTCAAAAATATTACTAATAATACTTCCATTGTTAATGTTTGTTGCTTTGCTAACCTATATAGAAAGAAAAGTAATTGCTGGGATGCAATTAAGAAGAGGACCAAATGTTGTAGGTCCTTTGGGCTTATTTCAACCTATTGCTGATGGTATAAAATTATTAACAAAGGAAATCATAATTCCTTATGGTTCTGATAAATACGTTTTTATAATAGCTCCAATTATAACATTTGTATTAAGTTTAATCGGATGGGCAGTAATTCCTTTTGATAAAGGCGTTGTCTTATCAAATATTAATGTAGGTATTTTATATTTATTTGCTGTTTCATCATTAAGTGTTTATGGAGTAATAATGGCTGGTTGGGCAAGTAATTCTAAATATGCTTTTTTAGGTGCCATGCGTTCTACAGCTCAAATGATTTCCTACGAAATATCAATTGGTTTAATTATTATTAGTGTTTTATTATCAGCAGGTTCATTAAATTTAACTGAAATTATTATAGCACAAAAAAAATTATGGTATTTCATTCCTCATTTTCCAATGATGGTTATTTTTTTTATATCTACTTTAGCTGAAACAAATAGAGCTCCATTTGATTTACCAGAAGCTGAAGCAGAACTCGTATCCGGATATCATGTTGAATATTCCTCATTTCCATTTGCTTTATTTTTTTTAGGAGAATATGCAAATATAGTTTTAATGAGTGCTATGATAACTATACTTTTCTTTGGTGGATGGTTACCACCATTTAATTTAGAATTATTTAATTATGTCCCAGGTTATATTTGGTTTTTTCTTAAAGTTTCTTTTTTTATTTTTTTGTTTTTTTGGATTAGAGCAACATTGCCTAGATTTAGATATGACCAATTAATGAGATTAGGATGGAAGGTTTTTTTACCTTTATCTTTATTTTGGTTATTTTTAACATCTACATTTTTAGTTTTTTTTAAATATGTTTAAAAAATTTTTTTTTAGTGTTTTAAAAATTGCACTTTTCAGAGATTTATTTATTGGATTGATTACTACTTTTAAATACTTTTTTAAAAGACGTGTAACGTTAAATTATCCAAATGAAAAAGGCCCGTTAAGTCCTAGATTTAAAGGTGAACACGCATTAAGAAGATATCCTTCAGGTGAAGAAAGATGTATTGGATGTAAGTTATGTGAAGCAATTTGTCCTGCACAAGCAATTACTATTGAAACTGGGCCTGCCAATAAGAATGGTATTAGAAGTACAACAAAATATGATATTGATATGACTAAATGTATATATTGCGGTTTATGCGAAGAGTCTTGTCCAACTGATGCTATAGTAGAAGGCCCTAATTTTGAATTTTCCACGGAAACTAGATCGGAACTTTTATACAATAAAGAAAAACTTTTAAAGAACGGCGATATGTGGGAGAATGAAATAAAGAAAAGATTGGATTTAGATTCAAAGCATAGATAAAAATTATTTTATAAACTTATTTTGACTATTTTTTTATTTTTTATTGTATCAATAATAATAATTACTTCTTCGTTATTAGTAATATTATCAAAGAATCCAATCCATTCTGTTTTATTTTTAATACTTGTATTTTTTAATACCTCAATTCTTTTTTTATTTTCTAACGCTGAATTTTTGGCGATGATATTACTGATTGTCAATATTGGAGCTGTGGCTGTTCTTTTTCTATTTGTAGTAATGATGTTGGATATAAATATTACAAAACAGAGACAAACTTTTTTAAATTATTTACCAATAGGATTATTTATCGGTTTTATTATATTAATGGAATTAATTTATGTAGTTAGCCAATCAAACGTAAATTTTGTAAAAACAAATTCTAGTTACATCAATATAAGTAATCAAATTTTAGAAAATACAAAAATAATAGGGAATATCTTATATACTGATTATTTTTTATTGTTTCAATTATCCGGCATAATTCTTCTAGTTGCTATGATAGGTGCTATTTATTTAACGCTTAGAAAAAGAAAGGGAATAAAAAAACAAAACATTTATAAACAGATTTTAAAATAATAAACTTAATGGAAATTCCTATTACATATCAACTATATCTTTCTATAATTATATTTACAATCGGACTTATCGGTGTCTTTTTAAATAGAAAAAATTTAATAGTTCTTTTGATGTCTATAGAACTAATCTTTCTTTCAGCAAATATTAATTTTGTTTCTTTTTCAAATTATTATCAAAATATTGTTGGTCAGATATTTGTTTTTTTCAATTTAAGCATTTCAGCTGCCGAAGCAGCTGTTGGTTTAGCGATAATAGTAATTTTTTTTAGAAAAAAAGATTCTATTCATGTTGACGATATTAATTCCTTAAAAGGATAAAATGTATTTACTTCCAATTTTTTTACCTTTAATAAGTTTTTTTATTTTTGTTCTTCTTTCTAATTTTGTTAATAGAAAAATTTTAATTTATTTTTCTACTTTTATTATTTTTCTTTCAACATTTATTTCATTTCTACTTATTAAAGACGTTATAAATAATAATGAAACGTTTGAATTTTATTTGTTTGATTGGCTACTGTCTGGAAAGTTAATATCTAATTGGACAATAAATCTAGATTTTTTAACATCCATAATGATACTTATTGTAAATATCATTTCAGCTTTAGTTCAATTTTATTCAATAGGCTATATGAAAGACGACCCATCTATTGCTCGATTCTTTTGTTATTTAAATTTATTTTCTTTTTTTATGCTTATTTTAGTTTGTTCAGGAAATTTACTTCAACTATATTTTGGCTGGGAGGGCGTAGGACTTTGTTCATACTTATTAATAGGTTTTTGGTTTTATAAAGAATCTGCTAGCAATGCCGCTTTGAAAGCATTTATTGTTAATAGAGCAGGTGATATGTTTTTTATATTAGGTATTATTTTAATTTACTTAACCTTTAATTCTATAAACTTTACAAATATTTTCTCAAACTTTAGTAGTTACGAAGGAATTAAATATAATTTTTTATTTTTTGAATTTGATGCCCTAGATATTATTTGTCTATTTCTTATTTTAGGAGCTATGGGTAAGTCTGCACAACTAGGATTACACACTTGGTTACCAGATGCAATGGAAGGGCCCACCCCAGTATCTGCTTTAATACATGCAGCTACAATGGTAACTGCAGGAGTCTTTTTGATTTGTAAAATGTCTATTTTTTTTAATAATTCTATTTTTGCATCAAATTTTATAATACTTATAGGTTCTTTAACTGCGATTTTTGCTGCCTCTGTTGCTATAACTCAAAATGATATAAAAAAAATTATTGCTTATTCTACTTGTAGCCAACTTGGGTTTATGTTTATTGCTGCTGGATTTTCTATGTACAACTTAGCTATATTTCATCTTGTTACCCATGCTTTTTTTAAATCATTACTTTTTTTAGGAGCCGGGTCAGTTATTAAAGCATTAGACAATGAACAAAATATTAAAAAAATGGGAAAATTATGGAAAAAACTTCCTTTAACATATTTTGTTATGATTATTGGGTGTTTAGCTCTTTCAGGTATTCCTTTTTTTTCTGGCTATTATTCAAAAGAACTTATTGTTAATTCCGGTTTATCATCAAATTTATTTTTTGCTAAATACGTTTATTTTATTTCAGTTATTGTTGTATTACTTACATCCATATATTCATTTAGATTAATTTATTATGTATTTCATGGATCGCTAAATTTATCTAAATTAAAATATATTAAAGCTAAAGAACCTTCAATTTATTTTTTGTTACCACTCGTATTACTTGGTCTTTTTTCTATTTTTTCTGGCTATTTTTTTAAAGATTTTTTTATTAATGAAAAATACGCTCAATTATGGACAATTTCAAACGTTATAAATATCTCTAATTTTGATTTGCATCACAAAATTTATTTAATTAATTTTATTCCTACAGTCTTTGCTTTTTTTGGAATAATTTTAATTTTTTATTTTTATTTTTTTAAACAAAATGTAATTCTTTTTTTAAAAAAGAAATTTAGCTCTTTTTATAAATTTCTCTTAAATAAATGGTATTTTGATGATTTTTATAACCGTATAATTGTTAAAAATATAATTAAATTATCTGAAAATTTATGGAAAAAAATAGATATTGATTTAATTGATAAATTAGGACCCAACGGTCTAGCTTCATCAACAAAAAATATATCAAAATTTTTTAGTAATTTACAAACAGGTTATATATATCATTACGTATTCTCGTTTATTATAGGAATGGCTTTATTAATTTCTTTTGTAATCTTTTTTCTCTAGTATTAAAAATTGACAAATATTCCAATATTATCATTATTAATTTTTTTTCCATTTATCGGAGCTTTAGTAATATTACTTATAAACAAGAATGATCAGTCTTACGAAAAGAAAGTAAAAGAAATAGGTCTTTGGGTATCAATTATAAATTTCCTTCTATCATTAATTTTACTTTATTCATTCGATAAAACAGAAAGTCAATTTCAATTTATTGAAAACTTTAAATTAATAAATGACTTAGGAATTTACTATTACCTTGGTATTGATGGTATTTCTTTATCATTCATTCTTTTAACAACTTTACTAATACCGATTTGTATAATCACTAGTTGGAATAAAATTAGTAAAAATGTTAGCTATTTTATAGCTTTATTTTTAATAATTGAATGTTTTCTTATTGGAGTATTTTCATCTTTAGACTTATTTATTTTTTATATTTTTTTTGAAGGTTCATTAATACCTCTTTTCTTAATTATAGGCATATGGGGAGGCAGTAATAGAGTTTATGCATCTTATAAATTTTTTTTATTTACCATTTTTGGTTCATTACTCATGTTACTAGGAATCATAACTTTATATTTTTATTCTGGAACAAGCCAACTTACTTTATTAATCAACACAAATATTCCTTTTATATTACAAATATGGCTATTTCTTTCCTTTTTTGCTTCATTTGCTATAAAAATTCCTATGTGGCCTTTTCACACATGGCTGCCTGATGCACATGTAGAAGCCCCAACTGCTGGGTCAATAATACTGGCAGGGATAATATTAAAATTAGGTGGTTATGGTTTTTTGAGATTCTCACTTCCTCTTTTTCCTGAAGCTTCTGAATTTTTTGCACCATTTATTTTTATTTTAAGTTTGATTGCAATTATTTATATTTCATTAGTTGCATTAGCTCAGACAAACATAAAAAAGTTAATTGCATATTCTTCTGTTGCACATATGGGATTTGTTACTATAGGAATTTTTTCTAGAAACTTAGAAGGCTTACAAGGGTCAGTTTTTCAAATGATTAGCCATGGTCTTATTTCTGCAGCTCTTTTTTTATCCGCTGGATTTTTAATTGATAAAATGAAAACAAAAAATATTGATAATTTTGGTGGATTATGGAATCAAATGCCAATATTTTCAGTTTTTTTTATGGTTTATTGTCTCGGTGCAATTTCTTTTCCAGGAACAACAGGTTTCATTGGTGAATTTTTAATTTTATTAGGTGCATTTAAGATTAACTTTTTAATAGCTTTCATTGCAGCTTTTGGAGTTATACTTTCAGCCTGCTATGTTTTATGGTTATATAATCGCGTTTGTTTTGGCAATAACAATTTTAGGGGAATTAGTGATTTAAATGCACAAGAGATGTTAGTTTTTCTTATTTTTTTATTATTGATTGTCATATTAGGTATATACCCAAATTTTTTAATAAGTTTTTATGAACTATCTACAAATATGTTAATTATTAATTAAAAAATGTTGTTAAGTGATATTAAATTATTTTCTCCAGAAATTATTTTAATTCTAGGCGCTATATTTATTTTGTTATATGGGATTTTTTTTAAAAAAGATAAGAATTCGAATAAAAAAATACTTTATATTAGCCTTATTTCATTAATAGCTTCATTATATTGTTCTATATATGTTGTGGATATTGGGACAAACTCATTTAATAATTTACTTAATAATAATTTATACACACTTTTTTTTAAGATTTTAGTTTTTTCTGGAACAATAGTAATAATTTATATTTCCTATGACTACCTTAAAGACTTAAGTTTAATTACACCTGAATTTTTTTTCTTAATTTTATTATCTTTAGTTGGAATATTAGTTTTAATTTCTTCAAGAAATATAATTTCAATGTACCTTGGTTTAGAATTACAAAGTATTTGTCTTTATATTTTAGCCTCGTATAGAAAATATGATATTAAGTCTTCTGAAGCTGGAGTTAAATATTTTATAATTGGAGCCCTATCTTCAGGAGTATTATTATATGGTTTGTCAATAATTTATGCATTTACAAATTCAACTGATTTTTATGAAATATCCAAATCAATAAATTTATCATTACAGAATAATGAAAATTTTTTGATTATTAATATTGGTTTTGTTTTAATTTTATGCGGTTTGTTTTTTAAAATTGCAGTTGTTCCATTTCATATGTGGGCCCCTGATGTATATGAAGGATCGCCCACATCTATAACAGCTTTTTTTACTACTATTCCTAAAATCGGGGTTATTGCTTTTTTGATAAAATTTTTAAATACAACATTTGAAAGTTATTCCGATGCCTGGTTTCAGATTTTATATTTAGTTTCTGTAATTTCAATGATATTAGGATCAATTGCAGCTGTAAATCAAAGTAATATTAAACGACTATTAGCTTATAGTTCTATAAGTCATATGGGTTTTATTTTAATAGGTATTTTAACCGCCAATCATATAGGAATTAAAAGTGTTCAACTTTATATTTCAATTTATATGCTTAATGTTTTAGGAATTTTTACTTGTATACTATGTTTAAAAAATAAAATTGACGGATATTACTTGGAAAATATTAAAAACTTTTCTGGTTTACTAAAAAAAAATCCATTTTTATCTTTTAGTTTTGCTATATTACTTTTTTCCCTAGTAGGCATACCACCTTTATCTGGTTTTTTTGGAAAATTGTATATTTTAATTTCTGCAATTGAAAGTAAATTATATGTATTATCAGTAATAGCAGTTCTAACATCTATTATTTCAGCTTTTTATTATTTAAGAATTATAAAAGTAATTTTTTTTGATAAGCCTATTAATGATATTTATATAAATATTCCTGCAATTTCTAGATTGATAATTTTTATTACATTAATTATAAGTATTTTTTTAATAATATTTCTTTCAGATTTTTTAGAAATAATTAATACAACTGCTTTAATTAATAATTAATGAAAACAAATAAATATAATTTAATAAATTTAAAAACCGTTAAAAGTACCAATTTAAAAATTAAAAGTTTATTGGCATCAAATAAAAATATTAATAATTTATGCTTAAGTTCTATAAATCAAACTGCTGGCTATGGTAGAAGAAATAAAAAGTGGTTTTCTTATAAAGGTAATATTCATTTATCAATTTTGTTAAAACCTAATTGTAAAATCAATGAAGTTAATCAACTTTCATTTATGACATCTATATCGATTGGTGACACATTAAAGAAAATAAAAAAAAAAATAAATATTAATTATAAGTGGCCTAACGATATTCTTTTAAATAAAAAAAAAATCGGCGGGATTCTTGTCGAAACATCTACTTATTTAAATAAAAATATTAAATGGGTTATTATAGGTGTAGGATTAAATTTAATAAAATTTCCTAAATTAAAGAAAAAAGAATTTCAAATAACATCATTAGAAAAGGAAAAAATTTATATTAATAAAGAAGATTTTATTGATTCATTTCTAGAAATATTTTTTAAAAATTATGAATCTTGGAAAAAAAAAGGTTTTAATTTTATAAAAAAAAAATGGATGTCCAGTATGTTTAAAAAAAAAGATAAAGTTATTGTTAAGTATCAAAACAATTATATAAAAGGTAAGCTAGTAAATTTATTAATAAATGGTGGAATAAAATTAAAAACTAATGGTGAAACAAAAGAACTTTTCTATGGTGAACAAATTATATGAATGGCAATAATTTTTTTATTATAGATGTTGGCAATACAGATATAGTTATTGCATTAATTAAAGATTATCAAATTTATAAAATTAAGAGATACAAAACAATTGATTTTAGAAATAAAAAACTTTTATTATTCAAAAAATTTACTCAAATTAAAAAAATTTTGTCTAAACAAAATAAAATAAACTGTATTATTTCATCAGTTGTTCCTGAAATTAATTATAATTTAAAAAAAACTTGTATTTCTTTTTTAAAAGAAAATCCTCATTTTGTTTCATTTAATAAAACTAAGTTGAATATTAAAATTAATTTAAAAAATAAAAACCAAGTTGGAGCTGATAGGATTGCGAACACAATTGCTGTTAAATCACTTTATAAAAAAGCACCGACACTAGTAATTGATTTTGGTACTACAACTACATTTGATGTTATTGATAATTCAAGTAGTTATGTTGGTGGTTTAATAGCGCCTGGCATCAATTTATCTCTTCAGAATTTATTTAATAAAACATCAAAATTACCATTAGTAAAATTTAAAAAGAATGATGGTATTATTGGAAAAAATACGAGGAATGCGATCCAAAATGGATTATATTTAGGATACATTGGTTTAGTAACTTTTATAATAAAAAAAATACAAACTAAATTTAAAAAGAAGTTATTTTGTATTTCAACAGGAGGTTTATCTAAAATTATTTCAAAAGACATAAAATTAATTAATGTTGTTAATGAAAACTTAACAACACATGGATTAATTGAAATTTTTAAATTAAATTATAATGAAAAATTTACCTAATAATTTGATAAATACATATGTACCTAAAAATGAGATAATATTTTCTCCTATTGGTGGAGTTGGTCAAATAGGTATGAACTTTTATCTATATGGCTCGCAAGGTAAATGGATTATCGTTGACTTAGGAATTACTTTTGGAAATTCTGAAGAAACTCCTGGTATTGATATAATTCTACCAAACCCCGAATTTATTAAAAA
>Ga0207966_1000571_pt1 | contig 21071 bp, 23 predicted proteins | sample Knorr_S23_td_NAD_FD_185611 | JGI IMG/M metagenome (GOLD analysis project Ga0207966, IMG submission 185611) | Marine microbial communities from Southern Atlantic Ocean transect - Knorr_S23_td_NADW_ad_2500m_LV_B (SPAdes) (version 2) | ecosystem: Environmental > Aquatic > Marine > Oceanic | place...
ATAAGGATCTGAAGAGCAAAATTAAAAACTCGGGAGGCTCAATCATGTCATTTTCAAACGACAAAATTGTTTTGGAACCCTAGCAAAATTTAACTGGAGAAGACAAGAGTAAGGAATGATAGACATGCAGCTCACGAGCTCCGCTTTTTCATATGGTAACGAGATGCCGCGAAAAATTGGATACAAGAACGGCAACATCAGCCCGCCTCTGACAATAGGCGGGATCCCTGCAGAAGCAAAGTCACTAACCCTTATCATGGATGACCCTGATGCAATGGGTGCTGTAGGAAAGGTTTGGGTACATTGGGTTATGTGGAATATTGATCCTACTACAGCCGAGATTGTAGAATCTACAGTACCAAGTGGTGCAGTTGAGGGCATGACAGACTTTGGTGAAGTGAGATATGGCGGACCCGCGCCCCCTGACAAAAGACACACATATGTCTTCAAACTCTATGCACTGGACAGCATACTTGATCTTTCCAGCAAGTCTACAAAGGCAGACATTGAAAAGGCAATGGAGGGTCACATTATAGAAAAGGCAACACTTACAGGCACATACGCGCCTTGAAAATTTAATCCTCTTTACCTAATATGCGCATCTTTAGATACTTGTCATCGGGAGAAAATTTTGCCGGGTGTACCAAGACCGTTGGCTCGTTGCATTTTTTACATGTGTCCTTCATCGTGTACATTTTACATGCAGAACACTTTCTTAACTGAAACCGCATTAACCCTCACCAGTCTTTTTGGACTCTTCTCTCGTAAACTTGAAGGTTCCCTTATTTTTTTCAGTGGTTTTTTGGATGGTTTCTAAAATTGGCTTGAGCGTATTTTCTGCAGACTTGAAATCAGATGATTTAACACTGATCCGATATTTTGGGGCGCCAACATACAACACGTCTACCTTGTCTTTATTATCATTCTCTTCAAATCCTTGTAGTGATTTCTTGATGTTTTCCACTCCGTTGGAACTGTGATCCGTTATTTCCAAAATTCCCCTGATTTCTACCGAGGGAAGCTTGATCTTCGAGCTTACATCTGCGAACGCATCGGCAGTCTTTTTCGGGAGCTTTAAACTTTCGATAACCGCGATGCCGTTTCTGGCAACATCAAACGCCGCATCATAGATCGAGTCATACTTTGAAAAAATTTTATCTTCCAGCTTTTCTGTATCACTTGCTGAGAGCTTTGCCCTTTCCTTTACAGTCTTGATGATACCCTTTCCCTTGTCGTGATGTTTTAGATCAAGTATCTTCTTTTTTTTCTGGTCCCTTGAGATCTGTTTTAATGACAGGTCAATCTCTTTTCTACTCACGCTGATCTTTTTTACAAGGAGAACCTTCTTGTCGCCAACCTTAACAAATTTTCCTACGTTTCGTACCCAGCCCTGTGCTATCTCTGAGATGTGCAGAAATCCTGGTACGTTTGAATACTCATCTAGGCTTACATATGCTCCATGATCACCAATTCTGGTAACTGTGGCAATAACAATCTCTCCCACTTCGGGCATTTCATACGCTTCAGTTGTCATTCCCTGTAATTTTTTGACAAGCTAATTTATTGTTGCTGATCAGAAGTCGATTCCTTTCTTTGCCTTTATTCCAGATTTGAAGGGATGTTTGATCTCTTTCATTTCCGTTACGAGGTCAGCTAGCTCAATGATTTCCTTTGTGGCATGATTACCCGTAAGCACAAGGTCAAGCTCGGTAGGCTTTGATTTTATCATATCTATGACATCATCCAGTTTCAACAATTCCAATTGGATTGCATAATTAATCTCATCCAAGATGACGACATCAAATTTACCAGACATTATCTTTTCTTTGCTAATTGTCAGTGTATCGTTTGCCGCCTTTACGTGCACCTCGCGAGGACTTTTATCATCCAAAATCCCTACAAATCCCTTGCCTGCTGTAATCAGTTCAAACTCTGGCGCTAGCCTTTTTGCAGAATCAAGCTCGCCATAATGCCAGGAACCTTTTACAAACTGTACCATGCAAACTTTGTGGTTGTATCCTACCGCTCTCAGGACAAGCCCTAGTGCAGCCGAGGTTTTTCCCTTGCCGCCTCCAGTATATACTATAACGAGTCCTTTTTGGCTCACACCTATTTTGAATTTTCTCTAAACTAAAAAGATTGATAGTAGATGAAATTCCTAGACAAAGAATTGAAGGTTCCAAGGTTAGTTGTTGCCGGGGCAACCAGCGGGGTTGGCAAGACATCGATCACGTCTGCAATAATTTACGGGATCAAGAAGCGCGGTCACAACGTTCAGCCGTTCAAGGTTGGACCTGATTACATTGATCCCAGCTATCTTTCCTCAATCTCAAAGAAGAATGCAAAAAACTTGGACGTCTGGCTTATGGGAGAAAATGAGCTTGTGCAAAGTTTTGTAAAAAACTCCGCATCTGACATTTCTATAATTGAGGGCGTTATGGGCTATTACGACGGGTTTGACGGCAAGACGAACTATGCAAGCACGCACCATGTTGCGTCGCTACTAAAAGCTCCAACAGTTTTAGTACTGGATGCAAGCAAGGCAGCCCGTTCCATTGCAGCAACTGCACTTGGGTTTACAAAGTTTCACCGCAACTCTAGGATCGTTGGAATAATTTTGAATAAGATTGGTAGCAAGAAACATGAAAGGATGTGCAGACAAGCACTTACAAATCTGAAGGTTCCAATACTTGGATCCATACTAAAAAATTCTGAGAGTATGGAGTCACGACACCTTGGGCTTATTCCTGTAAAGGAGCAAAAGTCACTACAAAACAAGATTAGGAAAATTTCGCGTGAGATTTCCGATAATCTTGACATTGATAAGATAGTTCAGATTTGCAAAAATGTACCACAACTGCCAAAGGTTAAGCCAAAAAAATTCAAAAAACCAATAGCTACGGTAGCAGTTGCACTTGACAGCTCGTTTAATTTTTACTATCACGATAACCTTGAGGCACTACGCAGGGAAGGGGCAAGGCTGAAATTTTTTAGCCCAGTAAGCGATAAAAAAATTCCAGCCTGTGATTTAATCTACATTGGCGGTGGATTTCCTGAAGTTTTAGGACAATCACTTGAACGGAACACAACCATGAGGAAAATGATAAAAAAACGTGCTGAAGAGGGAACGCCAATCTATGCAGAGTGCGGGGGACTGATGTATCTGACAAAATCAATAAGCTTTGATAAAAAGAAATACAAGATGGTAGGCTTGTTCGATGCAGAAACACAGATGACGAAAAAGATGACGCTGAACTACACTGAAGGGAGAATTAGATCAAGCTGCTTAGTGTCTGCTCCAGCAAAGTTTCGTGCACACGAGTTTCATTACTCGAAGATTCTAAACCTGCCAAGGGATGCAAAGCTTGTTTATGATCTTAAGATTGGCGAGGGAATAGCTGGGAAAAAGGACGCGCTTTCTGAATACAATACGCTTGCATCATACTGCCACCTGTACTTTGACAGCGCAAAGTATGCATCAAATCTATTAAATTAAATTTTAGACCCAAGTTCTAGGGTACTGTCAACCATTGCCTCTAGCCTTGTTTTTACACCATCGTCAACTATCTGGTCATTTTGGATAGTATCAGCAGTGACAAAAACTGCTCTAGGGTTTGTAATGACGTTAAAGTAAGACATGAGCTGAGTTAGCAAAGTTTGAACATCAACAAAGCCAGTATTACCTGACGCCAAGACAACCAGGCCCGCAGTTTTTCCCTCGGTTTTTTTGTAATCAATGTACTCGAACAGGTTTTTCAAAGCGGAGCTAAAAAACGAGTTGTAAATCGGAGTTCCTATGAGCCAGACATCTGCCTCTGTAATATCTTTGGCTGCCTGCTTGGTAGTGTCGCTGACGTTTCCACCGCCTGTATAGTAGTCAATTCCCCCTTCTGAAAGGTTGATGAACTTTACATCCTGACTCTTTTGCTTTACATATTCAAAGACATACTTCATCAAAACCGGAGTCTTGCCTTTTTTTCTCGGGCTGCCTGAAATTACAATAACTTTTGCCATTTAATTCTGTAAAAATAAGGCATTAGTTAGTTTTTGCATCTGGAAATATTTTAGAGAAAATGGCTCAGTGCTTAAACTTTGACATCTTTAGCTGTGAAAATTTTGATTTGAGGCGTTTCTTCTGCACTATGACATAATAGTTTATGAGCTCCTCAATCTGTTCCTGTATGGTTAAACCGTTAACGTTGCATTCACAAAGGAAATGCAAGTATCTTTCCTCATCAATCTCGATCGTAACCTTTCTCAAGATTAACAAATATCAAAATGTGATAAAACGATCTCGATTCGTTTACCATGAATCTCCAGTCAGCTAGTCATCCATGCCTGAAACGGTAAGCGCAGTGATAAAGCTCGGTTCCTGAATGATCCATGATCTCCCTTTTACATATGGGGCAAGTAATATTTTCAAACTTTGGCGTCGCCCTGTACCTTTTTGGCTTTTTGTCATGGTAGTTCAGGTCATACATTATCATGTATGCACAGCCGATCGACTCTTCTGAAGTGTGATACATTATCCTTCGCTTACATTTTGGACAAATGGAGTATGGAGACACAGAAAACCAAGGAAGTTTTTGTGTAATTTTTGCTGGTTATTCTGTTATTGGCAGATCAGTTTATCAGAAACTAAACGATCTAAAAATCAAGCCATGAAGTTTTGTAAAAAATGTAAATACATTCATCTTTATGAGCAGGAATTAGTGAAGGTAAACTGTAAATGCCCTTGTCATTTTTCTAACACAATAAGTGATTATGAATAACAATAATTTCCCGCTACAACAAAAAATAGATCTAAACGACCAAATAATTTCAAGCTTGAAAGAATTTTTTGGAACAAGCCTTTCTGATTTCCTGAAAGTTTATCGTGATATTGAGAATACTAAAGATGAAAAACTAGGAAATATTTTGAAAAGACAGGACATGATCTATAAAAAAATACATGAATTAATGGAAGCAAGTTTGTCAAGTTCTGCAAATTCGAAGGAGGACAGTTTGTCAAAATTGACAGAAATTAGTCAGCGCCAACAAAGATTCATTTCCTCAATCAAGCAATTTTTTTCATCCAACTCCAAATTTATGGCTGCATACAGGAAAAAATCACCTGAACTGTATTCTCAAATGGAAACATTGTTGGATGAACAGGAAGTAATTTTTCAGAAACTGAAAGATTTTGCCTAATTCCTACTGGTTATTCTGTCATTCATCTAAGACATTATTTCTGCTATCTGTGACATATCTGTACCATCAAAAAGCGTGCCTAGGAATTATATTCTGCAACCATTTCATCCAACCTTCCGATATACTTGGACGGATCGTCCTTGTGTACGTAAAGCTCTCCAGTCTCCGTTGTGGTAAGAATTGCTATCTGGTCTACTTTTTCTTTCGTCCGCTCCTCCCAGGCGATGGAATAGAATGTTGCTTGGACAAGATAATTCTCGTTCACCTCGTCCCATTTTCGCCTAGCAGTTTTAAAGTCAATAATACTTAATTTTCCCTCGTATTCGGCTACACAGTCAACCGTTCCAGCGATGCCAAGCCGTTTGCTATACAACCCAGTCTCTAAGGCTCTGATCATGTTGATTTTGTCCAGTGCTGGTACCATCTGGCTGAAAAGCCTAGCTGGAAGCTCGCCATACTTTTCAGCAAGATCACCGTTTTCCGGCTCGTTCGACAGGCACGATTCTATTATTTTATGCACTTTTGAGCCTCTGGCGGTGGCAGCCTTCATTACCTCATTTGCAGCCTCTTCGCCTACGGATTTTCTCCATTCAAGAATGCCCTCAGGCGTGAAATTCTTCAAAAGCGAGGTGATTGAGATGAGTGTCCCGTCGGGAGTGTCATAGTACCTGACACCGTTGACATTGACCTGGTTGATTTTTGTAATTTCAGGATGGAGAATGTGCGTAAATGGCATGTCTTATCGACTCATTTCCATAATAAAAAGTGGAATGGAGATATGTCAACCAAGAAGATCTCGATTTAACAGTCTCCGATTTCCATCTTACCTCAAAAATATCAACTACTAAAGTATTATGAATCAAAAATACTAGAATATTCTATATACTAACCTACTATGAACCAATTATCCAAGAGTTGGGTTTTCTCAGTGTTTTCTTCGTTTGATCCAACCTTTTGCAGATGCCAGGCTTCTTTTTGCTGAGGCCAGTTGTCGTCTAGTGTGACCAAGCTTTGCCGCTCTGCTACGCTCCATTGTTGTTAGACTCATTTAGTTTTGTAATTATTGCCGTAATCATTATATGATCTTGTCATGATTCGTTGATAATTTTGATTATTTTTAGATCATTTATCCAATGAACGTTTAAGTGCGTCAAGAAGATCATTCTTGTGCATCTCAATTACACTTCTAATGTCAAACGCATCAACATAACCACCAGCTGACGCCCTAGTTGCCTTTAGCAGATACCTAAGCGCTCCTTCTTCTATCTTCCCTACATAATATCCATATAAGAAATCTAGTTTGTTCTCACACTTCCAGACCTTGTTGACATCTGGAAACGTCTGGCTTACCTCAATAGGAATCTCCCGCAGTCTGCTTTTGATGTACTCGTCCAATGACTTGCGAATCGTAGAGTCTTGGAGCATTCTATTAATAGAATTATGACTATATTTAGCGATTAGTAATAAAATTGTTATATAAAGCCGGTTTTTAAGTGATGTTTACGTATATTGTATACTGATTGGCTGTAATACTGGTTACTTTTCAACAATCATTACATTCACAGTAATGTACCGTGACATGCATCATAGCCAATCAGTTGAGGTTTATGCATTTTCAAATGTATATCAATTATGTTTTTGCAACCAAGTTGCATAGGATGGCAAATCAAGTTATCGTAAATATTAACACATCAAAAGGAACATGGGAAACTACGTTTCAAAAATCAACCAGAATAAAGGATGTGATACTTGGTTCAAGGATGCATTTTCGGTTTCCAAAAGAAGCCAAGCTTGTTTTATGCAGGCAAGACTTGCCCCATGCAAATTTTGACCCAGATCGGGCGTTAGTGAACTATAATGTAATAGATGGCGATATCTTGATCCTAAAGGAGGCGTGATAGAATTGTTCTCTAACGGTATGAATCGAAGCTATGATGACTTTAGGAAAGAGGCTGACCCAAAGGTTCAGCCCTTGATGGATTCACTTCGAAAATTTTGTTTTGCGTTGGGAAGCAATGTGGTTGAAGACGTTCGAATGCATAGGGTTGTGTTTTGCAAGTCTTTTGTACTCAGATGGTTCGTGGACGTGGAGCCACAAAAGGACTCTATTCTTCTTAAGATCCAAAAGAGCCGGGGGGAGACACAAACTGTCCAGCTTGGAATTGATCAGGACTTGGCCAACATCCAAGCGCTGATTCGGGAAGCATACGATTCTATTCACTGAGTTTTGAGATTAGCTTTAAAAGTTCTTTTTTCTTCAGAGTAGCCTTGCCAAGCCTTCTCAGATCTTTTTCATCTACCATCAATGGTGCTCTACTAAACCTTCCTTCGTTGTATGAGCAAAATCTTATCACTTTGTCACCATTGTTAAACTGTAAAAGCTGAATTGTTGGCTGGTGATACTTGGAAGTTACATACGCTTCTTCTACTACCATTCCCTTGCCCCATGGCATCTTGAATGGACGTGGAATCTTTCTCATTCTATTATGATTAACTCCGTTTAAGATAAAGATAATCAGTTATTTTCCTATCACTTAAAATCGTCTTTGCCCACCCAACCATCTTTCTTGTTAGGTTTTGGCTGTGGCTCTTTTGGAGGCTCTTCCCTGTATTTTGGAGGCTCTGGTTCTGGTCGGCTAGTGAAAAACTGTCTTCCTAGATCTTTTTCAGCCGGTTCCGGTTCCAATCCAGCATTTTTACGCCTATACTTCCTTAACATGCGGGGAAGGATTCTTGCCAGTGGAATGGCCAAAAATATGAGATATATCCACATTCCTCCGGTAGGATCTTCCATGTTGAGTTACGGTAACTATACTACCTATTTCTTTCTTCTTTTTATTAATACAGCAGCTCCCGTAACAGCGGCTGCAATAATTACTCCATATACCAGATATTCACCAAGAGATGAGGGGGATTGCTTTGTCTCCACTGTCAAGGGAACTGTTTCCAAAGTTGATACTCGTAAAATTTTATCATTGTCGCCATTGCTTGTCAAAACAAAAACATCCCCGTCGGGACTTTGCACCAGATCTCTAAGTCTGCCATACTCGTCTTGAAAAATTTTTTCAACAGAGTTTACCCTGTTGTTTTCCAGGTCCAGATCCATCACCATGACATGTTGCCCCCTCAAGGCTGCTACAAGAAACATGCCCTTCCATTCAGGAATTTTGTCAGAATCATAGTACAAAAGACCGCTTGGAGCCCATGTTACATCGCCGCTGTGCAAGATTGGATTTGTGTATTCCAGATTATTCGAGTCTCCGACTATCACTGGCCAGCCGTAGTTTTTCCCAGGTTCTATCACGTTAATTTCGTCATGAGCATATCCTTTCTCCCCTGACGGTCCGTGTTCTGATGAAACCAAGATTCCATTCTCATTCCAGTCTATGCCTTGGGGGTTTCTATGCCCGTAAGAAAAGACCGGAGAACTCTCAAACGGATTATCACTTGGTATGGTTCCGTCAGCGTTGATTCTCAGGATCTTTCCAGCAAGCGAGTCTATCTTTTGCGATAGGTTTGCGTTTGTCGAATCGCCAGTTGTTATGTAAATTTTTTCATCTGGACCAAACTTTATTCTGCCACCGTCATGCCATACAGCTCCGGGAATCTTATCGATTAGGGTTTGCTCATCTGTCAGCTGATTGTTGCTAACTGTATATCTGACAACCTTGTTATGATGCAGCTCAAAGTCAAAATACGTTTGATAGAGATACAAAAAATTATTTTTCTCAAACTCCGGATCCAGTGCCAGCCCTAACAGGCCGCCCTCTGACGTGTGGCTTGCTGGAAACGTTGCAACTAACTCCATGGATTCATTTTCAATAACCCATAGATTGCCGTCCCTTTCCGTAAAAAAGATCCTTCCATCAGGCGCAAAAACAAGCTCCCAAGGTATCTTCAGATTGTCTACTACTGTCTCTACCTTAACTTCAGCGAGTGCAGCATCTGCATGAAAAAACAGGCAGATAATCGGTAAAAATAAAACAATAATTTTTTTCAATCCAGTCCAGCTATCTAGGAACTTTCCCTTAACAATTTGTAAAGCGCATTTACGATTGATGCGGCACAAGAGCTTCCACCCTTCCTGCCAACATTGGTGATAAATGGCACATCAGACGTCTGTAATTTTTCTTTAGATTCTGCCGCAGCAACAAAACCAACGGGAATTCCAACAACTAACGCAGGTTTTGTTACTTTCTCGCTAATCATTTGAATGATTTCAAGCAACGCAGTTGGAGCATTGCCTATGGCAACAATTCCTCCGTTCATTTCGGAAGCTACCACTCTCATGGACATCTGTGCCCTAGTTTTGTTCTCTTTCTTTGCTTGTTCAGCCAGATCGGGATCCGAGATGTTACAAATCAATTTGTTCCCAAAATCTTTTGGGTTTTGCTTATTCAGTCCTCCAATCACGCCATTTACATCTACAACGATACTGTGACCTTCTTTCAGTGCATTAATGCCATTCGTGACTGCATTCTTGTGGAAAACAATCTTGTTTTCTCCAGCAAAGTCAAAGTCGGCAGTAGCGTGTATTACCCGTCTTACTATGGGCCATTCAAGCTTACCATATTGATGAGGACCTACCTCGTCATCAATGATTCGCATGCTTTCGTCCTCGATACTCTGTCCTTTCCTAGTTAGCATCTTCTACCTCTCTTGCTCTTTCTAAAACCAAGTTTATCATTTTTTCATCAGTTCCAATATGCCTCGTTATTATCACTTTTTGCAGGTTTGCCTTCTCCAATGCTGGATTCAGGTCTTCATATATGTCACGTTTTACATGCGCGCCCTCGTGTAGAAAATAAAATACAACCACAAGCACTTCAGGATTATAATTTTTGCATTTTAGAATTCCCTGTTCAATGTTTGGCTCCTCAATTTCCAAAAAGCAGGAACTTACGTTCCTGTATCCTGACTTTATCCCATCAACAATATATTCCATAGAACGTTTAGCATTTGGATCCTTGCTTCCATGTCCGATAATTAGTATGTCAACTGCATCTGCGGGAATGTTAACAGAATTTTCACTTAATGTAGATGTTATTCTGTTGTGGACAAGTTCAATCATGGTTTTGTGCATGCTCATAGGTTTTGTTATTCGAAATTTTACACTCGTTTTTTCTTGAAATCCAATTGATTCGTTTACGGCTGCCTTGATCTTTTTCCCAGGATAAAGGAAGTAAGGAACAATAGTCAGCTCATCGATGTCATGAGTAAGGCTTTGGTTAATTCCTTCCTCAATAAATGGCGGTATAACTTCCAAAAAGCAATAGTTAGAAAATTCATAATTTCCCTTCTCCTTTATTTTTCTGCAGATAACCTCTAATTCTTGTCTTACCTCCTTTTCTCTACTTCCCCTGTCTATCAGCAACAGTCCGCGTTTCATTCTTGAATCCTCGCTACAGCTATTGTCAAATCTGGCGGAAATTTTTGTTTTTCAACAATCAAAATTCCACCTGATGACTTTATTGCAGCTGCCTCGGACACACTAGCTGTTCCCTCATAACCCTCAACCATTTTAGACGGATTGGGAGTTATGATAGTTGCTAGATCAACTCTATCAAAAAGTTCTAGCGGAATGTTCATTTCTTCTGCCAATTCATTTAGCCCTACAACATCTTTTTCCTTTTTAATAGATACAAACCTAGCTATTGATTTTTTGCTTAGATTGAATTTTTTTAAGGATTCATCAAGTCCCTGTATGATTTTGTCCTTTGCCGTGTCCCAATGCAGACCTATTCCCACAACCAGACTGGGTGGTCTGTAAATAACTGCGTTTTCTAGAATTTCATTATCATTAATCAGCTCATCCGAGATAATTAAGCAACCCTTAGACTGTGACTTTTTTAATCCATCAAGGCTTGAATAAGTTGAAACATTTTCTGGTAGCTTGTTCTGCCACCAATTCTTTGCACCACAGTTTTGATACACACCAATTTTTTCTGCATTTACCATAAACGCGCTGACCTTAGTTACATTAGAGTCATCATCTATCTTCCAGCCCAAATCTTTTCCAACAAGATCTACTGCGATGGTTTTGTTTACATCTGCAGCCGTTGTTATTACAGGTGTTGCACCAAGTTGCTCTGCAATCTCATTTGTCAGCTGGTTTGCTCCACCAAGATGTCCAGAAAGTGCACTTATGACAAATTGTGCTTGGTCATCAATGACTATGACTGCAGGATCGGTTTTCTTGTCTTTCAAATGCGGCGAGATTAACCTAACAACGGCACCAAGTGAAAATAAGCAAACTAATGCATCATTTGATTTGAATAATTCCGTAATTTTCGTCGTTGTGTTGTCGGCATACCAGTTAATTTTTTTGTTATCATCAGAGAACTTATCTGGCGCAAATACCTCCCAGGACGGGAACTTTTCCTTCAGTTCCTTGGCCATTTTTACGCCATTTTTTGTGATGGCTATTACTGCTATTCTTTCCATGCGTTGGTTGTTTGTTGGTTTAATAAAATCTCTTACTGCTTGGATGGCTTGCCAAAACATTCCCGTCAAAGTCAAACAGTATGATTTCGATGCTGGTTTTGCTTTCCGAATGGTTTATCATTTGTTTGTAAACTTCTGAACAGACCTCATCAAAAAATCCCTTTGTGTTGTTTTCAAGAACAATTTCTTGTACATTTCTGGCAGTATTTGCATTTTTTATTTTCTGGATTATGTTTTCTTCTGCCTTGCATTTTTTTGCCAGTTCCGCGAGAAATTCCATGTTAACCTTGGAGCCCTTTACATGCGTCTGTTTGACGCCGGTTGCCATCTTTGCAAATTTTCCGATAAACCCACCGACATACGCTTTCTTGATGCCCTTCTTTGCACATTGGGAAATTGCATATCCAGAAAAATCTCCCATCTGTATGAATGAGTGTTCCGGAAGTTCAAGGATCTTCCTTGCATAGTCTTCACTTCTCCCCCCGGTTGTCAAGATAACTGTATCATCCCCCATTGAAACCACAACGTCAATTTGTTGCCGGATAGCTGCAGCAAATGAAGCAGTAGAATATGGTATTACAATTCCACTTGTTCCTAGGATTGATATCCCGTCTACGATTCCAATTCTGGGATTGTCGGTCTTTGGTCCCAGCTCCTTTCCTTTTGGAACTGATATTACTACCTTAATTCCATTTTTTTCTAGAATTTTTTTACCGGTTAGAGTCAAATTTTCCGTGATCATTTTTCTCGGTATGGGATTTATTGCAGCTTGACCAATCTCTAGGCCTATGCCAGGTTTTGTTACCCTGCCTACTCCTTCTCCACCATCAATTTCAATAGAGTTTGGTTTTGTTGTTAGTTCCAAGTCGACAACTATTTCAGCACCATGTGTCACGTCAGGATCGTCACCACCATCCTTGATCACTGAGCAACGTGCCTTGTTTTTATCAAACTTACAACTGTTGATATTAATTTTTATTCTGTCTTTTTTTGGAAGCAAAACATCAACCGATTCAATTTTTTTTTGATTAATAATTGATAAAATTGCAGCCATTGAGGCAGCAGTAGCGCTAGTACCAGTTGTAAATCCGGTTCTCAGCTTGCCCTTGGGTTTTTCTTGCACGTCCACAATGAATGACGAATGATATCCTTAAAATCAATTGTTGTGTGATTTTTTTATGTCAAACTTATCTGCAAGAATTGCAATTACGGGAGCTAATAGTTTTGTGGGCAAAAGTCTGAGAAAACTTCTTTACAAAAACAAAGTTAACGTTTTGGGAATTTCGAGAAAAAATTTTGGTAAGTATTCTACTGAAACAAAAGTCCAGTCTAAAAATCTCCAAGAACATCAACTACAAAGTAAATTGAAAAATTATGACGTTCTGGTACACCTTATAGGCATAGGTAGAGAAACGCCAAAGTCTACTTTTAAAGAAATTAATGTTAATCTAACAAAAAATGTAATCAAGACATGCAAAAATACTGGCATTAAAAAAATCATCTACATAAGTGGTCTTGGTGTTTCTAAAAACAGTACGTCAAGTTATTTTGCCTCAAAATACAAGGCTGAACGGGAAATAATCAATTCCGGTCTAGATTACACCATATTTCGCGCTTCTTACATTATAGGAAAGACAGATCATCTCACCAAATCCCTTTCAAAACAGATGAAGAAAGGCACAATAATTATTCCAGGTTCTGGCAAATATCGATTACAACCAATATTTGTAGAAGATGTTGCGAAGATCATACTGGAGACGATTCTTGAGAAAAAATTTTCTAACAAAATTTTAGATCTGGCAGGTCCTAGAAAGATAAGTTTTGAAGATTTTGTAAAGCTTTTTTCTAAAAATATGAAAGTGAAATTTAAAAAAATAAACCTAGAGGACGCATACGATAATGGTATATACAGTTCGGAATCTCTGGACATACTGATTGGAGATTATACGTCTGATGTGAAACACCTTCAAAAATTAACCAATGTTAAGCTAATATCAGTTGAAAAATTTTTACAGACCAGCAGCCTTTCTTAGTTCTTCAACCTTGTCGGTATTTTCCCATTTAAACTCTGGTTCGTTTCTGCCAAAATGACCATAACCTGCAGTTTTTTTGTAAATTGGTCTCTTTAGGTCTAAATGAGAAATAATTGAGGCGGGCTTCATGTCAAAATGTGAGTTTAGAATTTTCTCAATCTTCTCTTCAGGTATTTTGTTGGTTTCAAATGTGTTAACCATCAATGATAACGGTTGGCAAACTCCAATGGCATAGGCAATCTGTACCTCGCATCTGTCCGCAAGACCCGCTGCCACTAGATTTTTTGCAACATATCTACACATGTAGCATGCTGATCTATCTACCTTTGATGGGTCCTTTCCTGAAAATGCACCACCACCATGTCTTCCCATTCCGCCATAGGAATCAACAATGATTTTCCTACCGGTAAGTCCAGCATCGCCATGCGGTCCACCAATTTCAAATTTTCCAGTTGGATTTACATGAATTACAATATCATCACGCCACCATTTTCCACAAACAGGTTTTATCACCTTGTCAATAATCTGTTTTCTAATTTCCCCACTTGAAATTTTAGGGTCATGCTGTGTTGAAATTACAACAGTTTCAACTCTTACTGGCTTATCATCTACATATGTAACAGAAACTTGAGATTTACCATCAGGTCTAACCCACGGTAACTCTTTTGATTTTCTAACATCTGCAAGTTTTTTTGTAAGCTTATGGGCTAGTGTTATTGGTAATGGCATAAACTCATCAGTTTCGTTTGTCGCATATCCAAACATCAAGCCTTGGTCTCCCGCACCTTGTTCCTTTTGCTCCGATGCTGTTACACCTTGAGAAATGTTTGGGCTCTGTGGGTCTATCCTTACAATAACTTGACAGGTTTTTGCGTCAAACTTCAAAGCAGGATCATCATAACCAATTTCTGCAATTGTGTCCCTGACAACTTTCTCAATGTCAAATTTGCCTTTTGATGTGACCTCTCCCGCAACTGTGACAAAATCAGTTGATACAAGGGTCTCAACTGCAACTCTTGAATCTGGATCCTGCCTGAGAAATTCATCTAATATTGCATCAGAAATGTGGTCACAGACCTTATCGGGATGTCCTTCAGTTACGGATTCTGAGGTGAAAATATAGTTCTTTGACATTTGAAACTACGCTTTATAATTCATTTTCTAATTTAATGAATAACACGTTATTTCCGCGCAAAATCACTCTTCCAAACTTTTCAGTGACCTTTCCATCTTTTAGCTCTTCGGCATCAGTCATTATCAAATTCATATAAGAATCAACATTAACCATCCTTCCCTTGTATTCAATATCATTTTTCAATCTAACAATCACGTTTTTCTTCGTGTTTTTTTGTAATGTTGTTAATGGTCGTTTTGCAATCGTTTGTGACACTTGTTATTCACTTAATGCAGTTTGCTTCGGTTACTATAATTAAAGCCTTGCCTATTGAATTATTTAGGAAAAACACTTTAGTTTTTGTGTAAACAAAACATGTTCGAAACTGGATTAAAAAAGTTGGATCAATTCCTTGGTGGTGGAATAAAGGAAGGATTGATTACTGATATTTCTGGACAAAACTCTACTGGAAAAACACAATTAGCATTTCAAATTTGTATTAGTGCTTTAAAAAATGGAAAAGAGATTCTTTTTCAAGACACAACTGGTGAATTTAGACCGGAAAGATTAGTTGAAATGTTAAAGATACGGAAATTAGATCCCATACTACTTGACAAAATTAAGATAGGACGAATTACCAACAGTGTTCAACAATCAAAGTATTTATCAAAAATAGCTACCAACGACTTTTCCTTGATTGTGATAGATAATGCAACTGACCTGTTCTCATTTGAATATTCAAAAAAAGAACAGTCCTTTGAAAAGCATCTAGCATTTATGAAATACATGCAAAATTTAGCCAGTATTGCTATAAACACCAAAATTCCAATAGTTGTTACCAATATTGTTAGATCATTTAACGAGCATGAGGAGGAAAACTTGGAAAAATCAATTGGTATGTTTACACATATCAAGATTAGACTTAAAAAAAACGCCAACGGTTTTCAATGTCAGGTAGTTTCTCCGTTTATTAACAAAAAATTTCAATATAACATAACTTCTAGTGGTCTTACTGATGGATCTTAATATATTTAATACTGTTAAAACCAATATCCATAATGGCTGGGTTCTTTGATTATATTCCTATTGTTGTACCCATTTTATTTGCTATAGGAATTGTATGCGTGATTGTTTATGAGCGAACTAGAACAAAAAATATTGAAGAATCCTCCAACTGAAAATTTTTTTGAGGAAAAATTTCGTTCGTTAGGATTTGAACAGTTAACCGAGATACAGAAAAGCGCATTACAAGTAATTTATCAAAAGAAAGACTCGTTGATTGTTGCGCCAACCGGTTCTGGTAAAACAGAGTGTGCAGTAATTCCAATTTTTTCACAGATAAAAAAAACAAAAAAGCAGGGAAAGATCAAATCACTTTACATTACGCCACTAAGGTCACTCAACAGAGACATTTTTAGAAGAATAATCAAATATGCTGAGCTGGAGGATCTAACAATCCAGATCAGACATGGCGATACACCCCAATCAGTCAGAAAAAAAATCTCAAACTCACCACCCGATGTGCTGATTACGACGCCAGAAACTCTTGTCATTCTTCTTGCTCAACAGAAGATGTTAACGGCACTTTCTGAACTAGAATGGATAATAATTGATGAGGTACACGAACTTTTGGCAAGTGAAAGGGGCTCCCAACTATCATTAAGCTTAGAAAGATTACAACTAAACTCAAACCAGAAAATTATACGAACGGGTTTGTCTGCTACGATTGGAAATACAGATGATGCCGCACAATTCCTTGTCGGTACAAAGAAACCCTGCAAGATAATCAAGGATGAATCAGTTAGAAAATATGAGGTCGAAGTAAAATTTGTGGGAGGTTCAATCTCAGAGGTTGCAGATTCAATTATTGAATATGTGGAAAAACTAAACCTAAATTCACCAATTCTTTTGTTTACCAACACCAGAGGTGAATCTGAATTTTTAGCTTCTATACTAAGAGACAAGACCATGATGAATATTGAACTGCATCACGGCTCATTATCAAAACAAGTTAGGGAAGAAACCGAGGGCATACTTCGTAGCGGAAATCGTGGTATAGTTGTTTGTACTTCTTCCCTCGAACTAGGATTGGATATTGGCTCAGTAGAACTGGTAATTCATTATGGCTCACCACGTCAGGCAACAAAACTTATTCAGAGAATAGGAAGAAGCAGACATTCAAGAAATTCTTCTGCCAGAGGATTAATTATTACAAATAATCCTGATGATGAATTTGAAGCTAAAGCGATCCTTGATCGAATAAAAAACAGCTCAATAGAGGAACAAAAAATTCATGACAACTCTCTTGATGTTCTTGCCCACCATTTAGTAGGCTTGTCATTTCAGATTGGTGAGGTTTCTATTGATTTTGCATACAAAACAATCAGGCAAGCATATCCGTTTAGAAACTTAACATTGGATGAATTTTGTGATGTTTTAGAAATTTTTGATAGCATCTACATTTTGTATTTTGATAAGGAAAAAATGAAATTTTGGAAAAAAAGAAATTCATTTAGATATTTTTATGAGAACCTTTCAACGATCCCAGACATTTTAAAATTTAAAGTATTTGATTCAGTAGGGAAGAAGATCATAGGTTCACTAGATCAACGATTCGTAGGGGATTATGGCGATCAAGGAAACATCTTTGTTCTTCGTGGGATGCAATGGAGAATTTTAAACATTGATGAAAAAGCTTTGCAAGTTAACGTTGAACCTATTAGTGGTGGGGGAAGAAAGGTACCTTATTGGGAAGGAGAAAGTATTCCAGTAGATTATGACACTGCGCAAAAGGTTGGACTGTTCAGAGCTAAAGTAAAACATGGTTCATTATCAGTTCTTAACAAAACAATTTCAGAGCTAAATTTTAACGTCATACCTGACGAGAAAACTATTGTAATCGAGTCAGTAAGGACAGACGGTACAGTTATTATTCATGCATGTTTTGGTACAAAAATTAATGCGACTTTAGCAACTATGCTTTCTTCTCTCCTATCATCTACTCTTGGATATATTGTAGAGTCAAGATCAGATGCTTATAGGATTGTTTTAACTTCTAACGCAAGAATTCACAAAAAGATATTCGTTGAAACTTTAATGGAAAAATTTGATTTGTCAAATGTTGTATCTGCATCCCTTACCGGGACACATAATGTTAATTGGAGGACATGGTGTGTTGCAAAAAAATTTGGCGTGGTTGGTCGTGGTGCTATTTATGATAGAAAAACAGGTCATTTTCTTTACGAGCGTTATCAAAACACACCAATTGTAAGGGAAGCATTACGAGAATTGTTTCACGACAAGTTTGATCTGCCAGGCACAGATCGTATTTTGACTAGGATCAAGAATAATGAAATTCAAATTGAGTGGATAAACGCTGATAGATTTTCAAAATTGGCAGAACCTCTACTAGATCATACCACAAAATACTATTCTTCCCCAGCTAGTATTGATAAGGCAATTCTTGATTTGGTAAAAAAGCGATTATTGAAAACCAAACACCGTCTAATCTGTGCCCGTTGTGGAAAGTGGCAACTGGCCACAATAACGGAAGAAGTTAAGGAAAATTTATTTTGTAAATACTGCAAAGGAAGGCAAATTACAACTACTTTTTACTCTAATCATGATTTGGTAAAAATTATTCAGAAAAAACATAATCATAAAAAACTTTCAACTGAGGAAAATCATCAATTTAAACGAGCATGGAAAATTGCTTCACTAATTGAAACTTTTGGAAAGAAAGCAGTAATTGTTTTGTCAGGTTATGGAATAGGTGCAGATACTGGTGCAAGGATTTTACGAAACATGATTGATGAAGATCTTATGTATAAGCAAATTTATGAAGCTGAAAGACAGTATGTCATGACAAGGGGATTCTGGGACTCTTAATTCTTTTTTGTAACTGTTGAAAATCGCGTTAAAAATAATTCAGTTCTTCCCTCAAGTCCAACCTTTGCGTTAACGGGTGTAACAGAAATTACCTCGCCAACGGAAAATCCATCTAAAAGTGTTGCTTGGTTTCTCCATCCTTTTATCCAGATCTGACCACTATCATCTTCAACAAACATTTCTGCCAGCATGATTGTTTCTCCAGTTTTTGTTTGCACTTCTCGCTTTTCAGACGCCTTCAAAATTATCGCTTCAACACAATAATCATTACCTGATTTAATCTCAGAAATTTTAGTTCTTAGATCAGATAATGTTGGAATTGAATTATTATCATCAATTTTTCTTACAAATGATTCACTATCTATTGTTAGGGAATTACCAAAAACCTTTGATGGCATGCATTCTATAACATCACCATTATTAACAGAATCTAGCATGTTTGCAGAATCGGACATGTATACTAGATTTTTTTTACTGTCTACACCTATTGCAGAAGTTCTTTCTTTTTCATTTCTGTTAATTGTAGCAATACGTACAATAACAGGCTCTGCTTCTTTTCCACCGTCAATTTTAACCATTGTTGCATCGTTTCCATGAATTTCAAGACCCTGGTTTCCTGTTTTTGTTCTGACACCCAAAAGCATTACTTTTGCATCTTGAGAAACAACTTTTGGTAAAAGTGATTCGTCCTTTCCCCATAATACAACTCTTGTTATAGCGTTGTCTTTACCTTTCAATCTCATTCTAAGCGCTTTTCCTGGTTCACCACGCCGGTTTGTAAACTCTAACGTGCTTATGCCTCCATCTATTTTACCTGAAACAACCAGATCATTTTGGTTTTCCTTAATTTCACTAGAGTCAATAGCCAGAGCTTCTATTGACCGTATTTCACTTTCTTGGTTGGTTTTATCAATCTCAGAACCTGAGCCAACATTAATTGTCGGGCTTCCGTTTAAATCTGATTTTATATAAGCCTTAATTATTTTTATCAAATCGCCGGGTTTCAGTTTTTCAATTCCAGGAAGATTGGCTTTTTCATCCCAAAGCTTTACACTGACAGTAGAATCATTATCATAAATTGTCATGGTTCTTAGCAAGAAGGGAGAACCATCCTTTCTAGAAAACTGCTTCGCAGGTGAAATATTTAGTACTCTACTTTTAACTGACACATCCTTGGCGCCTATAGAAAGGTCCTTCAGATCAACTTCAGCCTTTAAGGTCTGTGTTAATGTTATTTCCAGGTCCTCAGCGATAAGAAAAAGAGCTCCCTGATCTGTCAGATAACCTGGACCTATCTTTTCCTTCTTTTGTCTGACCCTATCCAGAATATCTTCTCTAGTGAATTCAGGTTTTTGATTTAGAATGTTATCTAATAATTTATCAAACTCTGACAACTTACTCCCCATAATTTTATTTTTTTATCTCTTATTAACATTTAAGGAGTCTAGGATTTTTAAGACGCATGAAATCAATTCTTGCGCGATCTCTTTTCAAATCATATGATGGAATAAATGCAGTAGATGGTATAGATCTTGATGTCGATGAGGGACAAATTTTTGGTTTTTTAGGACCAAATGGAGCAGGAAAATCAACTGTAATTAAGATGCTGACTACATTGATCCAGCCAACCAGCGGCGAAATTTCGGTTCTAGGAATTGATGCTATAAAGGAATCATTGAGTATAAGAAAAAAAATTGGTGTAGTTTTACAGCAACCAAGTTATGAACCAACACTCTCAGTGGAAAAATCTCTGGAAAAATATGGAATGATGTGGAACCTTGACAAAAAAACTAGAAGGGATAGAACAGAAGAACTTCTTACTACATTTAATCTAGTTGAAATTAGAAAGAAAAAAAATGAAGACTTGTCTATAGGTCAGCGCCGAAGAGTCCAAGTTGCACGTGAGTTCATGCACGATATGGATTTGTTATTCTTAGATGAACCTACTGTAGGACTAGATCCAACCGCTAGACGACAATTATTAGATTTTTTAAAAAATAAAGTAAAGGAAAATAACCTAACAATATTTTATACCACACACGTCCTAACCGAGGCAGAATATCTCTGTGATAGCATTGCAATCATTAACAAAGGTAGGATAATTACTGTTGACTCTCCAAATGAACTTAAAAATAGATTTGGTCGTGAAAAAACAATCAAGATTCATGTTTCCACTAATATTGAAACATTAGGAAGTCTTTTAGAAAGCATTCAGGACTGCAAAATTGAGTTTAAAACAGGTGCAACAATCACAATACAGTCTACTAATTCTGAACTTGTTTTAATGAATGTTCTCAAAATTTTAAATCAAAACAACATACCTATAGATGATTTGTCTGCTATACCAACAAATCTTGAAGAAATATTTCTCAAAGTTGTGAGCGATTCTAATGCACCCGATA
>Ga0207966_1000572_pt1 | contig 21060 bp, 19 predicted proteins | sample Knorr_S23_td_NAD_FD_185611 | JGI IMG/M metagenome (GOLD analysis project Ga0207966, IMG submission 185611) | Marine microbial communities from Southern Atlantic Ocean transect - Knorr_S23_td_NADW_ad_2500m_LV_B (SPAdes) (version 2) | ecosystem: Environmental > Aquatic > Marine > Oceanic | place...
GGCACTGTTGACCAGGATGTGCAGCCCGCCCAACTGACTGGCCGCTTCATCTACAACGCGATCAACCTGTTCTCGGCTGGTCACATCGACGGCCATTGGTATCGCTCGCTTGCATGTCTGATCTTCTATCTCACGCGCCGTTTGCTCCAACTCTGACATCGTTCGTGAGGCGATTACTACATCGACCCCTTCACGAGCCAAATCCAGCGCGATTGCCTTGCCAATTCCACGACTGCCGCCCATCACCAATGCGTACTTGCCTTCAAGTCCAAGGTCCATATTGCGTCCCGCCTCTTCTACTCATCAGGTTGATGTTGCAGATACTACGTCATTCACGACAGCCATGCAAAGCAGATGACTCCGCCAAGTTGAATCGCGCCAAATGAAAATGGTATAGGCTGTAATCTCTGTTTAATCAATCACAGACACAACGATTCAGCGCACCAATTGTTATGACATCGCCAGGACAACCGAACATCACTATAGGCATGACCGCGTCTCTGACAGGAAGGTACAGCCATCCGGGTAGCCAGGCTCTAATCGGCGCACAAGCCTGGATTGAAGACACAAACCGATCGGGCGGGATTTGGTTGAAACAACAGGATAAACGTCTCCCGGTAAGTCTGGTTCACTATGACGACCAGAGCGATGTGGGACGATGCGAAATACTCACGGAGCGACTGCTGGTCGAAGACCAAGTGGACATTCTGATGGGACCTTACTCCAGCGGACTGGCTCTGAAGGCTGCTGAGGTTGCCGAACGACATCGAACTGTCCTCTGGAACCATGGAGGAGCGTCTGAAACTGTCTACCAGAGGGGGTATCAGTGGGTTGTTGGTATTCTCACGCCGCCCAGACGATATTTCGAGGGCGTCATTGACATGGCCCACGCCTGCGATGAGTCGGCCACGGATATGGTCATTGTGCACTCCACGGCAGGAGCGTTCCCTAAAGATGTGGCTTCTGGAGCTGAGGCGCATGGCGCGACGCGCGGTTTTTCGGTTCACACATTTCCTTATGTAGCTGCAACTAGAGACTTCCGCCCACTATTGAGACTGATGGAAGACGTCCGACCTGATCTACTCCTGGCGGTCGGACGCATAGAGGACGACATCCTATTCGCCCAGCAGTATGTTCAGAGTGGTCTTTCGATTGAGAATGTGGGGCTGATCGCAGCGCCTCTTGCGTTATTCAAGGAGACCCTCGGAGAGTCATCATCTCTTTTCATCGGACCGAGCCAATGGGAACCGTCGGTGGAATCGTCCCCAGATTATGGCCACACCTCATTAGAGATGCTGACCAACCTCAAGTCGCGCCGCCCTTCTGGAGTCGACTACCCGATGGCGCAGGCGTATGCCGGGTGTCTTGTGGCGCAATGGTGTGCGGAGGAGGCAGGGTCGCTGGACATCGAAGCGATGAGACGGGTAGCTAACACAGCAGATTTCACTACGTTCTATGGCCGTTTCAATATCGACACGGACACGGGCCGTCAAGTGGGGCATATGATGCCCGTGATCCGGTGGACGGTTGATGGAGAAAAAGAGGTCGTCTGGCCGCCGAGCATGAAATCACCAGACATCTGACGCACACGCAAGCAGCTTCAAATACACTTGATTATAATTACAAGACTTGTTCGAGTGTTTTGAATATAATGCGATTGAAATATAATAGGTTACAAATTTGATGTCGCTGGTCGCCGCCAGGCGGTCCATACAGTGAAGGATGGCAGATTATGAAATCGGATAGAGCGCTTGTAGCACACTTGATGAGGCGGGCAGGGTTTGGGGCGACGCCGGCAGAACTCGACACGTTGGCTCAGGAACAGACATACGAAGATATTGTCGAAGACCTCGTAAACCCTGAACGCTTTGAGGAATTGGACGAGGCCTACATAGACCGGTACTACTCGGGCGAACCGGTGGCCCTCCATGTCGGCAAGTGGCTGTACAGGATGGTGAACACCCGACGTCCGCTGGAAGAGAAAATGGCTCTTTTCCTCCATCACATATTCCCGGTCGCGTGGGGAAAGAGCGAGCACGGCCCGTCTCTATATACCGAGATCGCGATGTTCCGTCGAGTAGGACTGATGGACATGAAAACGATTCTCCTTGAGCTTTCCCGTGACCCCGCCATGATCTTCTGGCTGGACAATAACGAAAATCACAAAGACGAGATCAACGAGAACTATGGCCGCGAGCTTCTGGAGCTATTCTCCATGGGCGTCGGCAACTACACAGAAGACGACATCAAGGCGGCTTCAAGAGCGTTCACGGGATGGACATTCAGGCAGCCTCTGTCGCTCTATCCCAACGGTCACTACCCGGCAGAGTTCGAGTTCTTGGAAGATGACCACGACTACGACTCCAAGACATTCCTGGGCGAGACCGGCGACTTCGACGGTGAAGACATCATCGACATCATCGTCAAACAACCGGCCACAGCCAGGTTCGTCTCGCGACACCTTTACAACTTCTTCGTTGAAGACGAGCTTCAGGTCCCCTCCTGGAAAACCGAGCCAGCCAAGAACGAGGACGCCATCGCGCAACTCTCTAAGGTGTTCTTGGAAACCGGCGGCGACATGAGGGCCGTCCTGAAGGAGATGTTCAACTCCGATTGGTTCAAAGCGGCCACCAGCTTCAAGAAGGTCAAAAGCCCTACGGAGCTAATCGCAGGAGTTTTGAAGCAGACCGGAGAGTTCAGCTACCCCGTTCCTGGGATACAAAACTTCGCCATAACTTCGCTCAACGGTTCCCTGGTAGAGGGGCCGCTGGCGATTATGGGTCAACGACTGATGAACCCTCCCACCGTCGAAGGATGGCACACGGGCCACGAGTGGATCGACTCAGGGACGCTCAGCGAGCGGGTGGGGTTTGTCGAAAGACAATTCGAAGACCTCTCCAAACCGGGCGTGAAGGACATGGTTGACCGAGTCGGAAGCCTGGACGACGACCCCTCCCAACTGGTGGATAGATGTCTTGACCTGCTGGGCAGCATAAATGTTAGCGAGCAGACATATGATTCGCTGGTCGCTTACGCCAAAGAGTTGAGCAGTATCGAAAACGACGATGTAGAGGGTTCCGTTGGCGTCCACAACCTTCTTCAGATGACCGCATCCACGGTCGACTACCAGTTCGAATAGCTTAACCCGAAAACCGTCATTAAGGATATGGGGAGAAACATGACCACTAAACCCTCAGAAAAGACCCTCGTAGTCGTCCAGATGACCGGCGGCAACGACTTTATGAACACACTCGTGCCGTATACCAATGGGCATTACTACGATGCCCGAAAGAAGGTTGTGATCAGAGAAAACCAGGTTCTTCCGATCAACGACGAACTGGGAATCAACGAGAACGCCGCGCCTTTCAAGCGTCTGTACGACGAAGGAAAGATGGCGATAATTCAGGGCATCGGCTATCCCGACTCCAACAGGTCCCACTTCAGGGGAATGGACATCTGGCACACCGCCGAGCCTGACCGAGTGGGCAGCGAGGGTTGGCTCGGGCAGGCTGTCCGAGAGTTGGACCCCAAGGCTGAGAACGTGCTGACCGGAGTCAACATCGGCGCCGGCCTGCCCCGCGCAATGGCGGTCACAGGAGTGCCTGTCACATCCGTTGGCGATCTCGAAGGCTACGGCGTCATGAACCGAATCGAACAGGACCGCCTGAAGAACAAGGCCCTGGAAACGTTCAAAGGCATCTACGGACAGGCCATCGGCACCGGCCCGGTTGCCGATTATATCGGGCAGACCGGCCTGGACGTCCTGAGCGGCGCCGACCTGTTGGCCGAGGTGGCTGACAATTACGAATCCACTGTTGAATACGCCGAAAACCCCATCGCAAAGAGCCTGAGAGACGTCGCAAGAATTCATCTCTCTGGGCTTGGCACGCGGATTTTCTACACCCAGCACGGCGGGTACGACACTCACGCCAACGAACTGGCAGGCCATCCCAAGTTGATGACAGATGTCTCCGGCGCAATTTCAGACTTCCTGGACGACCTGGAAGAGCATGGCGCCTCTGACAACGTAACGGTGTTCGCGTTCACCGAGTTCGGGCGACGCATGCGAGACAATGGGAGCGGCACCGACCACGGAACGGGCGGCGGCGCGTTTATTTATGGAAAGAACGTCCAGGGCGGACTTTACGGACAGTACCCGTCTCTAGACCCGGCAGACTGGGAGCACGGTGAAGACCTGAAACACCACATCGACTTCCGCGGCATCTACGCCACGCTTCTTGAGCAGGTGCTGGATGTTGAAGCAAGGCCAATCGTCAAGGGCGAGTATGAACAGATCTCCCCGTTCAGGGCTTAAACGATCGTGATTCAGGAGACCATGCTATGACTATAACCAGGCCACATGGGTTGCTGAGAGCCGGATACCCCTACCTGCGAACGTTGGGTATGCGGCGAGTGACCAACTTCCCAGCCGACATCGCATTTTCCGGCACAGGCGACGCCTACATACTGATGCGCTCGGCCGGCGCCGCCACCGTTCGCGTCTGGCCCCTCGATGACATGGATCGTTTGACAGACGAGCTCATTGGGTTCGGCGCCTACGGGGCCGAAGACGGCCAACTTACCTGGCCCGTCCAGATAATCACAAACTCCGCGGGTGACATCTTCATCAGCGACGAAGCGACGCACCGGATTTCCCGATTCAACCAGGACCGCGAATTCGTCTCCAAGTGGGGCGTCGAAGGGGATTCTGATGGCGAGTTGAATGGCCCCACTGGCATCGCCTTCGACCCAGATGGCAACCTCGTCGTGGTGGATTCCAAGAACCACAGGGTTCAGAGATTCGCCCCTGACGGAGAATACCTCGGCGGCTTCGGGTCTCACGGCTCGAACCCAGGAGAGTTCGAGCTACCCTGGGGCGTGCATGTCGATGAGTTGGGCGACATATACGTCGCGGACTGGGGCAACAACAGGTTCCAGATTTTCTCCAGCGACGGAACGTTGAAGAATGTCATCGGTCAGGAAGGCTCAGGCGACGGCGAGTTCAACAGGCCCACCGGAGTCGCGGTCGATGCTCACGGAGACATATACGTGGCAGATTGGGGCAACGACCGGGTCCAAATGTTCAACTCCGAGGGCCAGTACATCTGGAGCTTCCGTGGAGAGGCGTCCCTGTCAAAGGTCGCCCGACAATACATGATGACCAACGCCGTCCCCAACAGACTGCGTGAGATGGGCAAACTGGAGCAAGAGAAGTACCTGAGACGTCCGAGGTCAGTCCGCGTTGACAGTGACTTCCGACTGTTCATCCCGGACTACGAGTCCTATCGGGTCCAGATTTACCAGAAGGACGTGATCGAACTGGACGAAACCCAGTTCGCGGCCCCACTCCGAAACCCGACGCTAGAGGTCACGTAGGCCTTTGCCTTAATCGCTGAGTAGCCAGATTAATTCAACAACAACATTGCGCTCGCAATGTTGTTGTTGGTTAAGGCCCAATATTTGAACGAAATCCGTAAAGACAGAGGAGGAAAGCCACCCGTGGACATCAGCTTTGACGGGAAAACAGCCATTGTCACCGGCGCAGCGCACGGAATTGGGGAAGCTATAACCCACGGCCTGGCCTCCTGCGGCGCAACCGTGTGGGCATGCGACATCCTGGAAGATGCGCTGAATCGGATGGTGGCAGCTGGAAGCGCGACTGACGATACGAGTATCCACCCCCGCATCGTTGACGTAACTGACAAGGCCCAGGTGACCGCGCTGGTTGAGGAGGCGTCCGCAGGCTCCGGCCATGTGGATATTCTTGTCTGTGTGGCAGGGGGAGTCTCCGGGCAGGCTGGCCAAGCCATTGAAAACGTGACAGAGCAGCAATGGCAAGACATCTTTGAGGTTAACCTCAAGGGGGCCTTTCTGTGCGCTCAGGGCGTTGCGCCAACAATGAAAGCGTCCGGCGAGGGCCGGATACTGATAATCTCCAGCGGCGCGGGTCTGGGCGTCAGTCTGACCGGAATTCAAGCCTATGCGTCGGCAAAGGCAGGCCAGATTGGCCTCGTGAGGCAGCTTGCCCACGAACTTGGGCCTTACGGCATCACGGTGAACAGCGTGGCTCCGGGTTTCATTCGGTCCAACCCTTCCTCTGAGAAACAATGGATAGCAATGGGAGAGGAAGGCCAGCGAAGACTGATGGAGAACATTCCCCTCAGACGCCTAGGCGCCTCCGAGGACATCGCCAACGCGGTGATGTTCCTGGTATCGGACCTTGCCACTTACATTACCGGACAGACCCTCTCCGTCAACGGGGGCCGTTAGCCTTCGCCCAACTGGTTGAACGCGATCGTGTTTCAGTCAAGAAGCGCTCCCTTTAATTCAATTGGTGGCGCTATAATTCTAGCCGACCTGGTCTGTTCTTAATTTTCGACGCTGGACCCACAAACATCTCTCTCCTCGAAAGGAACCTGACAATGGAAAGCGCTCTCAAAGACAAGTACAGCATCGTCGGAATCGGCGAGACCGACTACACTCGCGGCTCTGGTCGCAGCACCAGAGCGCTGGCTATCGAAGCGATTCGCAACGCCGTGACCGACGCCGGGCTCAAGATGCAGGACATCGACGGGATGTTGAGCTACCACGGCGGGGACTCCGTAAATTCGAGCACTCTGGCCTACGACATGGGCGCCCAGCTTAACTTCTACATGGACTGCTCCGGCGGAGGCTCCAGCACCGAGGCATTGATCGGCCTTGCAATCGGCGCCATCGAGGCGGGGATGTGCGAGACCGTGGCGATATTCCGCTCCATGAACGGCTACTCCCAGGTTCGTATCGGCGGCACGGGATCGCGAGCGTCCACGCCGGTCAGCGGGCCCGGTCTCATGACCCGGCCATACGGTCTGGCCAGCGCCGTCCAGAGCTTCGCGTTCTCCTTCACTCGGCACATGATGGAGTATGGAGTCACCAGCGAAGACCTGGCTCGCGTCAAAGTGGCCCACAGCAACCATGCCAGCAATAACCCAAAGGCGTTGATGAAACAGCGTGTGACTGTCGATGACGTGGTGAACTCGCGCTGGATCGTCAGACCCTGTGCCCACCTTCTAGACTGCTGCCTGGAGACCGACAACGCCACGTGTATCATCGTCACCTCAGCCGAGCGCGCCAAAGACCTCAAACAGCAGCCGGTTTACATCCGAGCGGTGCAGGGTCGAGGCACCAAGCCCGGAGGCGATTTCCACTACCAGCACGGCCCCATCAGTCGGGTCGCGGGGCATTACGTCGGCCCCAGGATATTCGACCTTGCCGACCTCTCCCATGACGATATCGACGTCACCGGCTGTTACGACGCCTTCACCTACACCGTCGTCCTCCAGTTCGAGGCTTACGGGTTCTGCGAGGAGGGCGAAGGCAAGGACTACATAAAGTCAGGGATAGTCAATCTCGGAGACAAGCGGCCCAACAACACCAGCGGCGGCCATCTGTGCGAAGCGTACACTCACGGGATGAACATGGTCATCGAGAACACCCGCCAGTTAAGGGGCATGGTGGACGACTACTGCCCGGACTGGCAGAACGGCAACCACACATACGATTACTCGGAGGGTGGATGCCGACAGGTCAGGAACGTTAATACTACGATGAATATGGGATGGGCTTCGCCGGCAACGGGCAGCGCCCTGATTCTGAGGAGATAGTTCGATGCCGGTCTATGAATACAAAGATTTGTTGCTCAACATAATAGAGCAGGACTCTGAATACTTCGGCTATTTCGAAGCTGCTAAAGAACATAAACTAGTAGTCAAGAAGTGCCTGGATTGTGACTTGCTCCGTGGAGAACCGGGAGCCTCGTGCCCGTGGTGTTCATCCATGCGCTCGGAATGGCATGAGGTGAGCGGCAAGGGCACGATCTACAGCTACCAGATCATCCCTCACGCCATCCTGCCGGGATTCCGCGACTGGACGCCATATCCGGTCGTGCTGGTCGAGCTAGACGAACAGAGCGGGAAGCCGTTGGAGCATGACGGGCTAAGAATAACCGCCAACCTTCTCGACGAGAACATGAACCCCGAACACGAGGAGAACGTCGCCATCGGCAAGCGGGTCAACGTCGTCTTCCAGGACATGGAAAACGGACTCACCCTGCCCCAGTTCACCCTCTCTGACGAGGAACCGGCAGGCGCGATCTGGAGGTATCCTAACACCTGAACACCGCGTCCAGACTTTTGGTTGCTGGAGAGATTCCTCTGTTCGCTGGAAAGCGGTTCAACAGTAGAAATCTCTTGCGTATCCGTCGCCCTCTAACCTAGAATGGTCTCGCCAGCGGGATGTGGTATAGTAACCTTCGTTGCTGAGGCTAGCCTCACTTCATTCTCGGAACAGGCGCTTGTAGCCCTGACCTATACCCCTCAGTCCAAAAGGGCGCGGTTATCCAGACGATCAAATTGCATCCAACCTCCTGTTTTTGCCCAGCATGCAGATTCTGTGGTGTCCTCTGGCCGACGGACAAACCTAGAAGAAGTGTTGGAAGAATTTAGGGTGGCCTATAACATGCAACGAACTCAGGAAGCGTTGGAGCTCAAATGACACCGTCCGGTTCATCCTTTGAGAACGTAGCAGATACGGACAACCCTTTTGACGCATTGCAAAGTCAGCCGCATGATCGGAAGCGATTGAACACAGCGCACGTTGAAAAGAACGCAGACTCGGCTTTGGCCAGAAATCTGCTAGCTTCACTGCTGAATCGGATCGACGCCTGGGGCGTGACGTTCATCATCTGCATCATGGCGTTCTACCTTCACGACGCCATGAGCATCCAGACCGTTCTCTTATCTGTGGCGATGGCGGGCATGTACTGGCTGGGATACGTTGTCAACGACTATTTCGACGCCCCCTTCGACGCCCATGACGAAACCAAAGCGCGGCATAACGTCTTCGTCAATCACCCAGTCTCGCCCACAGTGGCAAAAGCAGGATTCCTGACCATCGGCTTCCTTTTCCTGCTCGCCTTCACTCAATTCGGCCTGCGGGGCGGAGTGATATTTGGAGTCTCGCTGTTTGTGATGTGGGCATACTCGGCCCCGCCTTTTCGCCTGAAATCCAGGCCCGGGCTCGATTTAATTACCCATGCGCTCTTCGTCCAGACATTTTCATACCTGAGTTGCCTGATACTCATCAAAGCCGAGTGGACCCAGGCAGATCTGACCTTGTTGGGCGTCAACTTCCTGGCCTCTCTGTCGGGACAACTGGCTCAACAGCTGCGCGACTTTGAGGTCGATTCGGACACCGACACCAACTTTGCGACCACCGTGGGAATCGGCTGGACGGTCGCGTGCCTTCGAGTCGTGACTGTGGCCCTAGTGATTCTGGTCGTCACAACCCTGCTGACTGGAACTATTCCAATGTACCTGGCGCCTTTCGCGGTGGCATTTGTCCCGACCGCGGCTCTGCGGATTCGCGGACGCGGCGGGCCTGAATTCCGAAGGCTGGGAACCTATACCACTGTCGCCGCGCTTTTTTATATGGTCTTGCTTCTGACCATCAGCTTGTAAAATCTACGGCCTGGTCCCGAAGCCTTGCCTATACCTCTGGAATCCTCCGAGAATCATCGAAGAAAACCGCCACGCCAATTCCTGCTGCCAGATCAGTTTCGGCCAGTAGATGAGCTTGGCTATGGCAACGCGAGTCTTCAACCCTGACAGCAATGGATGGGCCTGAATACGGTCTGCATAGCTAACGAAGCTGAGATCGTTCCTCGCGAAGGCATCGACGATTGCCTCTGCTGCGACCTGCCCGTATCCCAAAGCATACGATATCCCTTCGCCAAGTAACGGGTCCACGCCTGCCGAATCCCCAGCCAGCAGAATTCTCGGCGCTGACACCGGAGAGTCGCTTCGGAACCGTCTGATCGGGTGACCCTTGATCGGAAAGTCGGCCAGATCGCGGCCTCGGTTGGTTAAAGATTCGGACAGAACCTGCTTCAGCGCCGCCCTGGGGCGTTTTGTCTGCACTCGACTGTCGAACACACCGCGATTGAGGAACGCTTGGCCGTCGATCAGGCTCGGAAATTCCCAGTAGTAGCCCTGAAGCCCCGACCCCGCCTGACTGAAATCGAACACCGCGACGCCGTCTCGGAACGCGCGGTCATCCGGAGCTTCCGAGGTCAGAATCTCAAGCAGTCGGGCCTGGCCTGCCGTGCGATTCCACTTGAGTTCTTTCAACACCGTGCTGTTTGAGCCGTCAGCGGCGACCACGACCTTGGCGTGAAAAACCGCTCGTTCTGTGACGACTTCGATACGGTCTCTCTTGGGGACTACACTGGTGACTGCCTCGCCCTGTCTTAGCGTCAGGCCGCGGCTTTGACCGCGCCGCGCTAGCCAGTGATCGAACTCGTTTCGTCTCACGACGCGAAAAACGGGGTCCGCATTCATGACGTGCGAATGACCACGATAAATTAATTCCAACTCCTGGACGACAACCTGCGGACCGTCATAGCGAAGGCCCAAACCTTCTAGAATGTTGTCTCCGCCATTGGTAATGCCTCCGCCACAGAGCTTGTCTCTAGGGTGGATTGCCTTGTCAACAATCACAACCCTGCCATTCCAGTTCCTATCGGCATCCATCAGATGAAGCGCGGTCGACATCCCGGCAGGCCCGGAACCCACGATCAGAACGTCCACGTTTTCAGTTAGCGGCATCGGCCTTTCCTCCAATTGCCCAACACGGTCAGTCTTTACCGACGAGCGAACTCGGAGACGCCTGCTCGGAACTGCCCGAAAGGCTCGAAACGATCCATAATCACGTCCACTACTGCCGGCTGGCCGGAGCGGAATGCGTCGTGGATGGCGGCGGGAATGTCATTCGGATTGTCGACCTGAACGCCCCAGCCCCCGTAAGCCTCTGCCATCTTGGCGTGGTTGGTGTCCACGAACTCCGAGGCTATCAGGTTGGGCCGCTGGTTCTCCCGGACCATGCCTAGGCCACCGTCGTTCAGCACCACAAACACGACGGGAAGTTGGTACTGCACGGCGGTCGATATAGCGTTAGAAGTCATCATGAAACCGCCGTCGCCGGTGACTGCCATGACCGGACTGTTGGGTCGCACCACTTTTGCGCCCACCGCCGCAGGAACCGCCCAACCCATGCCCGCGATGCCGCCGGGACACAGGAAGGTGGCGCGCTGTTGGGACTGGTAGAAATGGTACATCCACGCCCGGTTGTTGCCTGCGTCCAGCGTGATGATGGTCGAAGGGTCAACGCTCTCCTGGAGGAGCCTGACAAGGCGTTGCGGCTGCACCGGACTCTGATTCGCCGTCAGGCCCGGCGAGTCGTTGAAGAACCGTAGCTCCTCCTTGCGCTGAGCCAAAGCCACGACCCTAGGTTCCAACTCCCTGGTCGACAGCCCCTGATCTCGGGACACCTGAATAATCTGGGTCAGCACGGCGCGGGCATCTCCAATTAGCCCCATCTCCACAGGGACCGTCCACCCGGCGTTGCGCCCTTCGATGTCTATCTGAAAGATGCGCTGACGGTCAGGATTCAGCAGGTTTGGATGGTGGGATGCCGTGTCCTGTGGCCGCATCCGAGTGCCGACCACCAGCACAACGTCGGCCTCGCTGACCTGACGATTGGCCGTCTCAATACCGTAAATTCCCATCGGGCCGACCGACAGTGGATGAGTCTCCTCGATTGCGCTCTTACCCTTGTAGGTTGTGGTGACCGGGATAACCATCTGCTCCGCCAGCTCTCGCAGTTCCTGGTGAGCGCGGGCCATGTGGACTCCGTTGCCTGCGATAATGATGGGGTTCTTCGCGGAGGCCAGAGCGTCGACAACTCGCTGAATGGCGTCGGGCGGGGCCACCATCTCCACGTTGCTCAGGTATCCTGCCGAGGGATGGGTTCCCACCGGTCCGTCGGGGTCGAACTCGCCGAAGGACGCGTTGGTGCGAAGCAACAGGGCGGTGGGGCCTGGGGCTCCCGACATGGAATGCTTAATCGCAAGCTGAGCGCCCAACACCGCCTCATTGGGAGTGGTCGCGAGGGTTGTGTACTTGGTCATGGCCCGCAGTATCGACAGCAGGTCGCCCGTGCCGTACTCGCCGGACACTTCCTGGTTGTTTCCAAGCTGCCAAAAGCCCGTGTCTGATGTGTCGGTGATTGCCAACATGGGCGAATAGCTCATCAGAGCTTCCATGATGCCGAATCCGCCGCTGGTGCCGATGAACGCCCCCTGACCCATGAGAACGGCTGGCTTGCCGGTGAGACGGCCATGCACGTCGGCCATGATGGACGCCGACTGCTCGTGGCGTGCCAGAATCACTTTCATCTTGTCCTGTTTGTCGAAGAGGCTGTTATAGATAGCGCCGGTGGCGCCGCCAGGAATGCCGAACACGTGGTCAACACCGGCGTCTATCAGGGTCTCCGCTATCTTTTGCGCTCCAGTGGGCATGTCACTTTCCTTGATTATTTGATGGGTCTAACGAACTTTATGATGTAATACTGAGCGGAGCGAAGTATCTGGTCGTTCGAATACAACAGTTGCACTGCGGCCAGATTCTTCGGCTGCGGTCTCAGAATGACAGGAGGCATATTGAACGATCATAGCTCAATGTGTTGTGTTGCAGGTCGAGACATTACCCAGACTGAATTTAACCTGACACTCTGGCCTTGATTGCCTTCGTGTGATCCCAGGGCTTGATCCACTCCTCTTTGATCTCCATTCCGAATCCGGGGGCGTCGGAGGGTGTTATATAGCCATCTTTGGGCATTGGCATTCCGGGGATCGGACAGACCTCGTCCAGGGGGATTCCGGGGTCGCTGCCCATCCAGAACTCGGCCATCGGCGACTCCGGCATCGCGACGGAGAAATGCTGGCCCCAGGGTGTGGCTGCTGATGCGTGGGGAATGGTGATGAGTCCTGCGGCCTCGCCTATCGTGTAAATCTTCAGCGCCTCGGACAGGCCGCCGCACCACTGAATGTCGGGCTGAAGAACATCGACGGCTCGATGCTCCACAAGCTGTCGGAACGTCCAGCGTCCGTGGTGGTCTTCTCCAGTGGCAAGAGGAACCCAGTTGATTGCTTTCTTGAGTTCGATATGACCTTCGAGGTCCGTGGGAACCAGCGGCTCCTCCAGCCAGCGCAGGCCGTAGGGTCGAAGCCGCTCGGCGATTCGGATTGCAAACTCTACGTTGAAGCTCATGACCGGGTTGTACATAAGCTCGGCGTCAGGGCCGACGGCTTCAGGGGCTTGGCGATCTTCTCCTCAACGATGTTGAGTCCGTCGATTCCCTCGTCGTAGTGAGCAGGGTTAGACACCTTGAAGTGCTTGAATCCCAACTCTTTGGACCAGTCGAGGTCGTCTGATGTGCAGTAAACCAACGCCTTGTCTCGGCAGCGTCCGCCGATGAGACTGTATACGGGTTGGTCTAACAGCTTGCCTTTGAGGTCCCACAACGCCAGGTCTATCCCAGACTGTGCGACCGTCGCGAGACCGCTCGCGCCGAATCGCTGAGTCGAACGCCACATAAGGTCGTTGAGGTACTCCAGAGCCATGCAATCGCGGCCTTCAAGAAGCGGCCCGAAGTGATAATCAACCAGAGTCGCGCTCAATTCGCCGAAGGTGCTTCGGCCCAGACCCCATTTGCCATCCTCGGCCATAACCTGAATCCAGATTTGTTCGTTCGTGTTGGCGCCTGGCATGGTTCCGTGAAGTCGAGAAAATTCAGGATACTTGTTGATAGGCAGAGCGGGGCGAGCATGTGTGTTCCAATTCGGTCGACGCGACCCAGACTTGGGAGGCGTTCTAGGCATGTCTATTTCGACTGCCCTGATTTGCTTGATCTTCAATTATTCACCCTCACAGTTGTGTCTGTATCGATGAAGGGAGGCTATGCCCCTTCCCCGGACACGCTGAAGGCATCATACAAAACATCCCATAAGCGCGCTACTTGCTGGGCGACGAGCAGGGCGCTTACGTTCGGGCATTCGTCTCGTCCGCACTACGGGTTCGAGTTCATGAGTTTGCATTCTGCAACAATCTTGAACTCGGTATGGAGAGCTTCAAGTTATTTCACACACAAGTTTATGCGAGACACTTCTCTCAATTGACTTACCCAAACAAAAAGTCTATGTTACTAAGACTACTTGCGACGCAGGCTTGACCCTGCAACCACAATAAGCGTCCCAAAATACGCAGACCGTATCACCCGCCTTGTTGCTACACTGTTAAACATAGCCACATGCCTGTCTTCCTTGTCGACCATCAATTCGCAACCATCAAAGAAGCAGGCTATTGAGACCACACCGTTCCTTCTGAATGAGAAAGAACAGGAGCATCACAGGTGACGTTCCAAAAGTCCTATACAAAACGGTATTTGCTTCCAGGCTGGTTCCACAGATGGTCTCGCAGAGTTGCGCTAGCCGCGTTCATAACCGCGATTTCTCTCCAGATGCTGCTGGGCCGGACTTACGCTGCGGACGAGCATGTAGCCATTGCGTCAATCGACGGCCCCATTGACCCGATGAGCGCCAGGTATTTGGCGAACAGCATCGACCGCGCCACCAAGGATGGCGCCCAACTGCTGATCTTGGAACTTGACACCCCAGGCGGGCTGATAACCTCCACACGCGACATGGTCGAATCCCTGCTTGGCGCCCAGATACCCACGGCGGTGTATGTCTCTCCACCGGGCGCTCGGGCAGCCTCAGCCGGGACATTCATTATGGCGGCGGCTAACTTCGCTGTCATGGCCCCAGGAACGAACGTCGGAGCCGCATCACCAGTAGCCGTCGGCGGCGCAGAAATTCCTGAGACCCTCGCAAAGAAAATCAATGAGGACACCGCGGCCTTCATTAGAAGCGTTGCCGAGACAAGGGACCGCAACGTCCGGGCCCTCGAAGAAACCGTCACCTTCGCTCGATCATACTCCGCGATAGAGGCTGTTGACCTCGACATAGCGGACTTCATCGCAGGCGACATAAACGGCTTGCTCCAACAATTGGACGGACTCACAGCCGAAACCGCAAGCGGCGATGTGACAATTCGCCCCAGTGAATTGGAAATCCGAAACATAAAGCTTACGCTTACGGATGACATCCTCAACATATTGGCCAACCCGAACATCGCGTTCTTGCTTCTGATGATCGGAGGTCTGGGCGTCTTGATCGAGGTAATCACGCCTGGGCTGATCGGCCCCGGAGTAATCGGAGTGATAGCGCTAATTCTCGCGTTCCTGGGATTCGGCAACCTGTCGGTGAACTGGGTGGGCGTGGCGCTCATCCTGCTTTCGATGGCGTTTTTCTACGGCGAAACAATCAGTCCTGGAGTGAGCGTCTTCGGGGTAGGCGGCATAATCTGCGTGGTCGTGGGCGCGTTATTGCTTTTTGGCGGCTTTTTCAGCGCGCCCGACATTGAAGAAGTGCGGGTGACAGTGAACCCGGTTTTGCTAGCGACCGTCACCGGATTGGCGGTCGTTTCTCTGGTGTTTTTCGTTCGTATGGCGAGATCTGGTGGCGGGTCGTCTTCGGCATACATCAACGCTTCCGAAGGCGAATTGGAAGGCGAGTGGGGCGAGGTCGTCTCTGATCTCACGCCGTCTGGAAAGGTGCTGGTGGCAGGCCTGGAGTGGGCCGCTACCGCCGATTCAAACAACGTTATCAAGAAAGGCGAGGAGATAATAGTAGTCTCCGTGTACGGCGAAGTGCTAAAGGTCGCCCGATTAATCGATGAAGTGGAATGAATTAAAGGGTTCAGAGCCACACTGAATCGCTGACAAAGAACGACATGGGCAACGCCCTGAAGGAGAGCCAATATGCCAGGATTCCGAACTGTAGGTCCAAACCAGGCCATCATCCGATCAGGAGGTGGAGATCAACCCAAGATCGTAGTGGGAGGGCGCACTTTCGTAATGCCCTTTCTCCAGAGGGCTCAGATTCTTTCGCTGGAGGTCATGACTCTGACCGTCAACACAGCCAGAGTGTACACCAAAGCAGGCGTGGCCCTCTCTGTGGATGGCGTTGCGCAGGTGAAGGTTGCTCGGGGCGAAGAGGCCATTAGAACAGCCGCACAGCAGTTCTTGGGCAAGACCCCTCAGCTTATCGCAGACATTGCGCTCCAGACTTTGGAAGGCCATCAGAGGGCGATGCTGGGCACCATGACCGTTGAGGACATATATCAGGATAGGGATGCCTTCGCCACCCAGGTTCGAGAAGTGGCGTCTACCGATATGGCAAATATGGGAATGGAGATCGTCTCCTTCACCATTCGGGACATCCAAGACGAACACGGATATCTGGAAGCCCTCGGTGTGCGAAGAACTTCCGAGGTCAAGCGAGACGCCAGTATCGGACAAGCGGAGGCCGACCGAGACGCAACTATACGGTCTGCCCAGGCACAACAGGCAAGCGAAGCGGCCAAGTACACCGCAGACACGGCTGTCGCCGAGTCAGAGCGGGATTTCTCGACACAGAAGGCAGAATACGATCAGGAAGTAAATGCGCGCAAAGCTGAAGCGGAGTTGGCCTACCAGCTACAGGAAGCTAAGACAAGACAGGACATCAGAGGCGAAGAGCTTCAGGTGGAGGTAATCGAACGGCAAAAACAGATTCAGATTCAAGAGCAAGAGATAATGCGTCGCGAGCGGGAGTTAGATGCCACTGTCAGGCGTCCGGCGGAAGCCGAACGCGACCGGCTTGAACTAGTGGCTGAGGGCAACAGGCGACAAACCCGGGTGGACGCAGAAGCCGAACGTTACCGGCTCGAAACCATCGCCGAAGGGGAAAGGGCACGTATCCTGGCAGAAGCGCAGGCTGACGCTGAGGCCATCAGGCTGCGTGGCGAGGCCGAAGCCGACGCAATCAAAGCGAAAGGCCTGGCCGAGGCTGAAGCCATGTCACGAAAAGCCGATGCCTGGAAAGAGTACGGTCAGGCGGCCCTGGTCGAACAGTTATTTAACACGCTTCCCGAAGTCGCGCATGCCGTAGCTCAACCGCTTGCCAAGACAGAAAAAATCGTGGTCATCAGCACAGGAGGAGGCGATGACGCCGGCGCCGGGGCAAGCAAGGTGACACGCGATGTCACGAACACGATCGCTCAACTCCCCGCCCTTGTAGAGGCGCTGACGGGTATCGACATAATCAGCACTATCCAGAATCTTCCAGGAATGATATCAACACACGGAGCAGACGACCAACAAAATGGCGCCGCTGACGACGTAGATTCTGAGTAATACGCCCGTCCGATAAGTAACGTCTGTTGATCGTTCGATCATGTGACCCTGTAAAAAGGGTCACATGTATCAGACGCTATAACACATCGACGTTCGTTCCTGCCCAGTTACGATGCTAACGCAACAAGTCGAAAAGAGAAGGGGCCAGGGGAGTTTCGATCTCTTCGCGTTGCTCGCGTCGGTGAATCGATATCCAATCGTTCTCGAAGTTAACCGCGCTTAGAACTTCCTCGAAAGAGACCAACGGCACGTCTCGGTTGACCGAGAATCGCTGAGCCGAGGCTGGCACGACTCGGAAGATCGTGAATTGGCTGCCATGAGGCTGCCATGTGAAATGGTGAGTCCCGTCCACCCGGTTACAGCCCTCCAGATTGCCACGTGAGTTATACTCCCACGTGAAATCTTCTGGCGTGAATCGCATGGCTTCTTCTTCGAAGACCAAGAACTCTCTGGACTCAAGGTTTCTCACCATGACCACGATTCGCAGTTCATTGTGTTCGGCCAGCGCCTCATCGACCCTCGCGTTCCACACTTCCAGCACGGCGCGACCCGTCTGTTCAGTGTCGTCATGCGGATCAGAGATACCGAGAGAGTAGTTCGGCGAGTTGCGGCCAGAAATCAAACGAACTGTGGTTGCGGTGAACGGTTGCGGGCGCTTGATGGTCTTGACTGACCACGCGCACCTGTCCAGAACCACGTCTGCGATGCCCAAGGGGCTGTTTCTGTGAATGCCTCCGATGGCGTTGGCGAAGATCGTTCCGAAGTCGTCCCCGTTTATGTCACCCTGTCCAACGGCGATTCGATGCACTAGCTGTTTGCCGAGCATTTGCATGACCGCGTCGGGCAATTGCCCCAGGGGGTACGGGCCTCTACGCCTTCGAGCCGATCCCCGCAACCTCGGTTCGTTTGACGACATCGACGACTTCCTTAATCACTGATTGAACCATCGGAACAGGCACCGCGTTGCCTGTCAGCTTTCGCGCCTGTGAATAGTTGGAGTCGAGTTCAAAATCTTCTGGAAAGCCCTGCAAGCGCAGCAGTTCTCTGGGCGTTAATCGCCGCTCCCCGTTCACCAGCAGATAGTTGTACGACGCCCCAGCCCTCAACGCGCAGGACCACTGATGACTGGATATATTGCCCGACTTGTTCTCGTGCCAGACGGACGGCGTTACCTCCGCAGTGTGAACCTCATGGCGTTTGCTGCGAATCCTGTCCGAGACCAGGTGCTTGGGGTCAGGGTCGGATTCCAGAATTTCATCGAGAGGCTTCATCGGGACAGTCCCGGATGGCCAGTGGAATGAGTCCATATCGGCCAGGGTTGCGACGATAATGATACGCTCTCGCTTTTGAGGCAAACCGAAATTGAGAGCGTTCAACACCCTATAATCAACGTCGTATCCCATTTCTGTCAGATCGTTGACGATACGCCGAATTACCTCTCCCTTTTGCAGGGTGAGAAGCTGTTTCACGTTCTCCAGGACGATGCCCCTGGGCCGCTTGGCCCGAACGATGCGCGCGATCTCAAAGAATAGCGTGCCTCTCGGGTCGGCGAACCCGCCTTTACTTCCAATGATAGAAAACGGCTGGCAGGGGAACCCGGCAAAGAGCAGATCATGGTCGGGGATGTCATATTCTGAGATTTCTAGGATGTCGCCCATCGGGGTCAGGCCGTAGTTGCGTGAGTACACCGTGCGGGCTTCATTGTCGATGTCGCAGGCGAAAACGGCCTTCAATCCTAAGGCGCTGGCGGCAGTGTGGAAACCGCCGATGCCGCAGAACAGGTCAACGAACGTCAGACCGTTATCCTGCGACAACGTAGGTGGATTTATAGCATCCGCTGCCTTCTCCAGCGTTCCATTCACCAGCGTCATAGGGCCAATGCCTTGCAGAGCGTCCTCAATTCGAGCGCCCCGCTAACGCCGAGTCGATTCGGGACCGCACGTCTTGCAGATCGTGCAACTCATGCTCCCATATCCGCAGAACACTCCATCCCATCTCCTCCAGTGAGGCCGTGTTTCTCTTGTCTCTATTGGAGTTCTTGCTCAGCTTGTTGTCCCAATACTCCTGTGACGAGGAGGGCCGACGGTAGCAGCTTGGGCATCCGTGCCAGAAACATCCGTCGACAAACACGGCGACCCGCTTGTCCATGAACACAAAGTCAGGCCTGCCGGGGAGCGACTTCTCGTGCATCACCCAGCCCTTCGTCCCGGCGCCAACCATAGACGCTCGCAGCTTGCGCTCGGTCGACTTGTTATCCCGAGACCGCACCGCCCGCATGATATTCGACCGCGTTTTGGTGGATACTGTGTCCATAGTCACAAAAGTGTAACAAACCGCCTGTGGCTAGTCACGCAGATAAAGCGGTCAAATAACGCTACTTCTACGAAGATCGTCTTGTGAATGCTAGGATGCTGTCTGTGAAAGTCTGCAGGGAGGTAACATGAACGGAAAGAGAATCGCCCTTTTAGGACTGCTCCAAGCTTTGGGAACTGGCCTTTACGCGGCTCTGGTCGTGACTGTGATTTTCATCATTGGTTCCATTGTCGAAGAGGGCATTGACGATCGGTCGTTGACGCAGATCCTGGCGCCCATTGCTTTCCTTATGTCCTTCATCGTTTCGGCGTGCATTAGTGGAGCGATGGTGCTTGGATACCCTATTGCGCTGGCCCTCAATCAACGGGTTCGTGAAGCCTTCATGCTGGTGGCGGCTACCGTCGGCTGGCTCGTGTTGATGCTAATCGGTGTGGTCATCGCTTTAGTGGTCAAATAATAAGGGCACCCCTATGAAAGCAATTGTATACCAAAAATATGGGCCTCCCGATGTTCTTCAACTCGAAGATGTAGCAAAACCTACTCCCAGAGACAATGACGTGCTGATAAGAGTGGATGCGGCAACAGTGACAGCAAGCGACTGTGAGATTCGGGGTTTCAAAATCCCAATCTCGTTCTGGCTCCCTATACGGATATTTATGGGTCTCACAAAACCAAGAAAAAACATACTAGGGCAGGAGCTATCTGGGGAAATTGAAGCAGTAGGCAAAGATGTAAAACTGTTCAAAAAAGGTGACCAGGTTTTTGCGGCTACCGGCCCTGGTTTTGGCTCTTATGCAAAGTACAGGTCCATGCCTGAAAAAGGAGCGGTGGCATTAAAACCGGCCAATATGATCTACGAGGAAGCTGCGACCGTTCCCACCGGAGGACTGAATGCTCTGCATTTTCTCAGAAAGGGAAATATCCAGGGCGGAGAAAAAGTTCTGATAAACTGAGCCGCTGGAAGCATAGGAACTGTTGCGGTTCAGCTCGCCAAGCATGATGGGGCAGATGTGACTGGCGTGGACAGCATGAAGAAATTGGACATGCTGAAAGCAATAGGGGCTAACCATGTCATTGATTACACGCAAGAAGATTTCACCATCAGCGGCGAGACCTATAACATCGTTTTCGACGTGGCAGGCAAAAGCTCGTTTTCACGCAGCGTCAGATCGCGGAACCGGAATGGTCACTATATTTTAGCTAATCCCAGTTTGTCACTGTTGGTTTGAGGGCTATGGATGTCAATGACAAACAGCAAGAAAGTTATAACAGGGTTGGCGCCCGAACAAACCGAAAACCTGATTTTCCGCAAAGAGCTTATTGAGGCGGAAACGATAAAAATGGTCATCGACAGACGTTATCTGCTGGAACAAATTGCCGAGGCTCATAGCTATGTTGGGTCAGGGCAGAAAGCGGGAAATGTGGTAATCACCGTGGCGCGCGACAACGAAATCTGACACGGCGAAACAGCGTCTCCGGCTCAACAGTCAGTCGCCTGAAACCAGTCGTAGGTATCGACGCCTGCCGACGCGCAGGACGCCCGCCGTCAGCGTGTCGGCTCCGACGTTTTCGGGT
>Ga0207966_1000573_pt1 | contig 21034 bp, 25 predicted proteins | sample Knorr_S23_td_NAD_FD_185611 | JGI IMG/M metagenome (GOLD analysis project Ga0207966, IMG submission 185611) | Marine microbial communities from Southern Atlantic Ocean transect - Knorr_S23_td_NADW_ad_2500m_LV_B (SPAdes) (version 2) | ecosystem: Environmental > Aquatic > Marine > Oceanic | place...
AATTTCTGAAGATGAATCATTGGTAAAATTAGAGGAACTAACACCACTCGCACAAATAGTACCTGATGCAAAACCAAAACCTGTATTAGAACCACCAAAGCCAAAAGTTGAAGGTAAAAAGCAGGTAATACAGAGAGATGGTAAGGCAGTAATTCCAGGACCTATTGATGTAGACTATAAAGATAAGATGGACGAGTCTTCATCATTTAAGACTAAGACAGGAAATGAACTTAAGACTTGGGGACGCGTTGGAACAGATAACAAGGTCATGGGTGTTTGGGGCTATCCCGTTTCTGTTGATTTTGATATATGTGTAGCAGATGGAGCTTGCATTGATGCATGTCCTGTAAATGTTTTTGAATTCGCTGACTTTCCGGGAAATGTAGCATCTACAAAAAAACCACTCCAAATTAACGAGCCTGACTGTATCTTCTGCATTGCATGTGAGAATGTCTGTCCTCCGGTAGCGATCAAAATTTTCCCGCAATCATAGTCACAATTAACAATAAACCCAGTAACTGTTAATATTGCATAATATTTGATATTATTGTAAAATGGAAGGAAGTCCGTTCATCAGTTTTGTTTTTTCTGTTTTTATTTTATGTGCAATTATAATAATCGGTTACACATGCAATTTTTACTACCTAGCATTTCTTTCAAGCCGAAGAGAGGAAAAGCAGGATGTTGCAGAAATAGGAGAACCAACTATTACCGTTCATCTTCCCATTTACAATGAAAAGTATGTTGCAAACCGTCTAATCGATTGTGTTTGTGAACAGGACTATCCAAAGGAAAAGATGCGCATTATGGTTCTAGATGATTCTGATGATAATACAACTGAACAAGTGGCAGCACTTGTCAAAAATTACAAGAGCAAAGGATTTGACATATCACATATTAGACGTGGAACTAGGTCTGGATACAAAGCTGGAGCACTCAAGTATGCCATGGAACTTACAAAAAGTGAGTTTGTTGCAATTTTTGACGCTGATTTCATTCCACCCAAATGGTTTCTAAAAAGAGCAATATCTTATTTTACTAAACCAAACATTGGATTTATCCAGTGCAAGTGGGGTCATGTAAACGAAAATTATTCTGCTCTTACACAAGCACAGGCTCTAAGTCTAGATTTTCATTTTTTGGTTGAGCAAAGAGCAAAAAGTAATTCACGTCTATTTATGAACTTCAATGGAACTGCTGGAATTTGGAGGAAAGATTGTATAGATGACGCTGGAGGATGGCATACAGCAACACTTGTGGAAGACTTGGATCTGAGCTACAGGGCACAAATGAAAGGTTGGAAATGCCTTTTCATACCTGACATAGTCGTTGATGCAGAACTTCCTGTACAGATGAATGGTGCAAAAAGGCAACAGTTCAGATGGGCGAAAGGCTCAATTCAATGCGCCATAAAACTCCTTGGCGGTATTCTAATTCAGCGAAAAATTACATTTGATGCAAAACTTCAGGCTTTTGTACAGCTTACTCGTCACATAGTATTTCCATTAATGTTAATCCAGTTTCTTGCCCTTCCAGTTCTTCTAGCTGCAGAAGTAAATCTTTATGTTGTTAGTTTTTTACCTGTGGTGACTCTTGCAACATATCTTGCCATGGGACCAGGCGCATACCTGTATGTAATTCATAACATGTATGATAAAAATTGGAAAGAAAAAGCTATGGTCATGCCGTACCTGATAGTTTATTCTATAGGAATGTCAGTTAACAATACTGTAGCAGTGTTCGATGCTATGGTGGGAAGGAAAAATGAATTTCTACGTACTCCAAAATATGGAATTGTTAAAAAAACAGATGACTGGAGAACAAAGGCTTACAATTTACCATTTTCTCAAACTACATTACTAGAACTTTTCTTTGGGATTTATGGTGTATTTGGAATTTTTATTGCAATTTACTCATCAAACCCAATCTGGGTTCCAATTATTGCCTTACAAACTATAGGATTCTTCTATATTTCATTGATGAGTTTCACGCATACAAGATTTAAAAGAGGTAATTCAAGAATTGACTACACTAAAACAAAAGATGAAAAAATGGCTGGTATTACTTTTAAACTTGCAACGGTAGGAATTATTGCAATAATATGCTTTGGTGCATATACAGGATACGTTGGTTATCAAAATGATGTTTATCCTGTTGATCTATCAATAGGACTGCTTGATAGAATTATGGCTTCTTCTGAACCAAAAACTATCTTAGCTGATATCAATGCAATTAAGGAATATATTCCAGTAGAGGGAAATGCTGTTTATCTATTTCCAACTGATACAACAAACTTTGCTAGAATACAAACTGATCTAGATGTTATGATTGCTAGCACTGAAAAAATTTCTGCTGTTCCAAGAGATAGTTCAGCATTTCATACTGGAATGATGGACCTAAGTCTAAGAGCAGAAATACTTCAGGAAAATCTTGTTGACATAATCCCATACATGTATGCAAGCATTTCAAATATTATTTTTACCTGTTTTTGGATTGTAGCAATAATTGGAATATTTGTTATTCTTAAGAGGAAAAAACAAAATTTGGAATCTTTCGATAAGGCAGAAGGTGTCTAGGATAATCCTAATTTGCTTCTGATTTGATCAACTGCTCTAATACCAAAAATATCTCTAACTTGCTGCAGTCTTATTGATTCTTTCAATAAATCTCTGCCCAATAATTCTAACAATCTATTGAACATATCAGCGAACTTGATTTCCCACCTATCTGCACAGTTCAAAATTGTACTTACAGCCCATTGCCTTACCTCATGTGGCAGTGGTATTTTCTTTTCTGATTCAATTGTCAGCTTATCAAAAAGATTTACAATTTCCGCCGTCTGTTCTGCCATTTTCTCAATTTCCTTTATAGATCCATATTTTGACTCAGCCTGCATGCGTATATTTGACTGATATTCTGACAATTTCAACAATCCAACAACATCGTTTGTTGTTGTACTTGATTCTTTGCTAGTAATATTTCTAATTTTTTGTAATTCCTGAATTATTGAATCTGACTTTTTATGAAATTCAGCAGAAGATGCATTTGTTCTATTTAATATCTCTGCCAAACCTGAAATTTTTCCTTCTAACTCATCAGCATTTTCTCCAACATAATCTCTTAGTGTAATAAACTCAGATTTTATATTTTCCAGATTTCCAATAACATTTTCTGAATCTCCTTTTGATGATACACGACCTAAATCTTCCTTTACATTTTCAACCCTATCAGCAATATTCATTATCATTTTAGAATTATTTTTTATCGAATCAAAAGAGTCGGATATCTTTTGCATTAATTCACTTGATTTAGGCTCATTTTCGTGAATCTGAGACATCTTTTCCACACGATCTTGCAATTTACTTGTTTGTGCGTTGATCTTTGGAATAATATTTGATTGGCTTCTTACTTGTTCAAGTCCCATGAATAGTCTTTCAGTATCACCTTCAATAATATTGATCTTTTTTTCTTGTTTTTGGATATGTTCTATTGTAATGCTTAGAGTATCAATCATATTTTTCATTGAAACAAGAACCCTTTGATTATCTGCAAAGATTTTGGACATCGTCTTAATTTCCTTTGATAGTGATTTGGTAGAATCTGAAACATCTGCAACCTTTTTTAATAATGATGGAATATTCGGTGTCTTGTTTGTACTTTTAACAGCCTTTGATTTTATGGTCACAACTGCCTAGATATTTTGGCATTGTTAAAAAGTTCGCTAAAATAAAATAAAAGAATTGGATTTCACTGATTGACAATCCTAGGTTCATGTAATAGCACATGGAATGTTTTTTCAATCAAACCATTCATACTTTCTACAAAATTCTTTGTACAGTATTCACATTGTATCATATATTACGGTATGGTACGGTACTATTAATAATAAAGGTCATTGTCAAATTACCACAAATTGGTCAGATACCCCAGAGCTTATTTCCTCATAAAATCAGTCACTCTGATCATCATCCCGTTTGTATTACAGTATACAGAAAATAAAGATATACCGATTTAGATTGAAAGTGTCTGCTAGCGATCTTTTTTTAAGAACAGATGTTTAATGAAAAGATGAAGGATTTTTTCTTACAAATTCAGTCTCAAGATAACGTTCAATCTTCTTTGAGTGAAAACATATCTACTTTTATTGAAAAGGTTAACCCACTACAGCTACCACACGAAACTTTTGTAACTGATCTAGCAATAATAATGATTTTAGCAGCAATAGTAACGCTTGCATTTTTTAAAATTCGGCAGCCATTGATTATAGGATACCTGTTTGCTGGCATGTTAATAGGCCCTCTTTCCCCATTATGGACATCCTTTTTGCCTGCAAATGGAGGCTCAGCTTCGGTTGGCGGAATTGGTATTTTATCTGATATTTCTGCATTGAACCTTTTTGCTGATATTGGTGTCATTTTGTTGCTTTTTGTCATAGGCATTGAATTTCCGTTTGCAAAAATCCGTTCTATTGGAAAAGTAGCAGTTGGTGCAGGTACATTGGGATTATTTGCTACGCTAGGCGTGGTTTTTTTGGCTGCAGGTGCCATGGGCCTCAACTTCATGGATTCGCTATTTATCGCAGCGGCACTATCAATCAGCAGTACTGCAATAATTGTTAAAATTCTAGAGGAGTCTGGAAAGATAAAAAAGGAATCATCTATTCTTATTTTGGGCGTTTTAATTGTTGAAGACGTTATCGCAGTTATTCTGATTGCATCACTTGAATCAATTGGTTTAGTTGGAACTGTTTCGATTGAAAGTGTAGTTTTAGTTGTAGTAGTGGCAGCTGGTCTAATTGTTGGGACATTTACGATTGGAAGAAGGGTTATTCCTCCATTGATTGATAAGGTTGCAAGTGCAGAAAATAGGGAAATTTTGCTGTTAAGTGTTCTTGGAGTTTGTTTTGGCTATGCACTTTTAGCAAATATAGTTGGACTTTCTGTAGCCATAGGTGCATTTTTGGCTGGCGTTTTGGTTGCAGAATCCAAGTCTGCAGAAGTCTCAAAAATTTTGTCTAGCCCCATAAAAGACATGTTTGTAGCCATTTTCTTCGTATCTGTGGGGGCATTAATGGATATAACACAATTAGAAAGTTACATTTTCCTAGCAATTGCATTAATTGCCGTTACTGTTGCAATGAAATTTGGCAGTAATCTTCTAGGAAATATGGCGTTTAGGCAGCCCAAAGGAAAATCATTGCGAGTTGCATTTGCACTATCAGCGCCACGAGGCGAATTTTCAATTATTATTATAAAAGTTGGAGTTGATATGGGCGTAGTCAGCGCATTTCTTTTCCCATTAATAGGTTTGATAACCATAGTCACCGCATTCATATCGCCTTTTCTTACTAAATTAGGAGATAAAATAATCCCAAAACTTACAAAATCTTAGAAAATGACTAGTGAAGAAATGAAACAAATGCTTGAACGTACACATAAAGATCTTGATATTTTTGATTTCAAAGGGAAAAATGTACCGAGAATTATGTTACCAGATAGACGATTTGACGAAATAATGGAAAAAATTTATGGCAAGCCAGTTTCTGTAAATACCAATCTTAACATTTTGCAAGATGGAATAGGGAATGTGTTTGTTGAAATTTCACTTGATTTCTCATATGGAGATATACATGAAGAATTCCTGATTTATGCAAATGAATCTCTTGAGTTTTTTGAATCTTTAGCAGATACCACTATGCTAGCTTTATCTCCACCGCAACATTCCGAAGTTCACCAGGACAAAATTTTCATGGTCCAACTACCAAAACCAGAAAGAGCTATTAATGCTCTAGATATAATAAAAAATGGTTTACGAAAGAAACTCGCTAACAATTCCTAATCATTAATGATAATGAAGAAGATGCAGTTGCCGGGATTTGAACCCGGGCCACGAACTTGGCAAGCTCGCATAATACCAAGCTATACTACAACTGCTTATTCGATAAATTTGATCAAGTCTATTAAAGCTTAATGCTTTTTGATATTCTTTTTAACTATAATCAACTAAAGAAACCATGGATAAAAAAATCCAAGAAATTTTAGTAGAAAAAATACGCAAATCCACAAGCGCAAAGGATGAAATCATATCACTCGTTAACTCATTAGAACCGGAGGATGCACCTAACAATCTATTTGTGTATGGGATAATAATCGGAAGACTTTACAACTCATTTTATTATCAGTCTAGAAGAATTCTAAAAAGAGACCCAACTCAACAAGAATTTTCTGAATTCATTAAATTACTAGAAGAGCATAAAAATGAATTATCAGAGATTACTTCTTAATTAAGGGGGTAACGCTAATTGATGGTGTTCCAGGTAATTTAACACATGCTCCCTTGAGTGCCTTTTTGGCTGCTTCCACATGTTCTTTTTTTACGTGCATTTCCATAATACATTGACCCTGTTTTACACGCGCCCCCAGGCTCAATGCCTTTCCAAACGCCCTTCTCATGCCTTCCTGCAAACGATCTGCTCCCGCTGCAGCAATCATTTTATTTTCTCTAAGTAAGACATGTGGATAAATTCGTAATTTTGAGAAATAGCCACTTTCTCCAGTTGTTTTCTCAAGTGTTTTGTTTGCCGCAAGCCTAGTTGATTCTATAGCTATATGCGTTATCTGAAGTTTTTCATTAAGCGAAAGTTTAACACTATAATCATAGTCCCCTTTCTGCCCACCTTCAAATTTAGCTATTTTAATTTGAGGCTTACCCTTGATGTACTTCTTTCTTGTATATGGCTGACCGTTGCCCCTTCTGTAACACTGACCATGCATAATTTACACTTGCTCTGTAGCCCATATTTTAACGATAGTCTTCACACACCTTATATGGTAAATAATAACCAATTTTTTCGTGTCATTCGAAACAGATTCACAAATAGAAGGTGTTTTAATCAAAAACAAACCTTTGATCTTAAATCCTGACACGCAACGGTTTCTTGAACAGAGAGGTTTTGGTGAGTGGAAAAAAAACGAATTCATCTTAAAACCATTTGAATCTCTTTATCTCTTACATACTGGCAAATTAACTATCTTCAAAGGTAAAAAGAAAATAGATTTTGATTCTCTTTTACAAATTTGTAAACAACAGGATGAGCACATTCTAACAAAATTTCTAGTCTATCGAGATCTTAGGGCAAGGGGATACGTTGTTAAAGATGGATTTGGGTTTGATTCAGACTTTAGAGTTTATGATAAGGGAGATTTAGGAGAAAAGGGTGCCAAGTTTTTAGTGTTTAGCCTTAATGAAGGAAAACAAGAGAAGGTAGGGAAACTACAAAAAAAGATTCAAGAAATAACTAAAATGGGCAAAGAACCAATCATCGCAGTAATTGAAAGGCGTGGTGAAGTAATTTATTATAAAATTTCAAAAATTAACTTTAATCAGAACGTTCTCAAAACTGATATGAAAGAGTTTGATTTTTAGTTTAGATCAACTGCCCATTCAGCTGAATATTTTAAAAGATTTTTTCTCTCTGCGAACAACAAATCATAGACTTCAACGTATTTTGTCTTATTAGTCCACAGGTTTTCAAAATTATTAATTTTAGTATCCACACGAGATTTGTCATCCCAAGATGTGTAAACATCAATTGATTCAAAGTTTCTATTTTCTGTGTCAAAAGTGACATTTGATGTACCTGAAAATGCAACAACATCATCATTGGAATCCCTAAATATCCCCATACGCTCCTCAAATGTCCCATCTACAAATTCTGAATTTGGAATTGCAATCTTTACCTCAAGCTTAAAATCATTAATTATTTTCTGAAGTTGTTCAATTTTGTCGTTTTGTATGATATTCCCATTAAATCTGCCAATCTTTCTTTGTTGATCAAATAGTTTCGTTAACATATTCAAGTCAGATGTGTTAAATCTATGTCCTGAAATCAGTCTAATCTTAGCCTGTCTGTCTTGTATATTTTCCAAACCGAAAGTTAGTGTACTTAGACTTTTGACTGAGATGTATTCTATGGTTCTATCATATTGTATACAATTACTTAAACAAGGAATAAAAAATTCTGAAACAACATCATCTCTATCAGACCTATACTCCTGTTTTAAAGACAAATCACGTAAAGCCATCTAAATAAAAAACATATGCGAATTATTTAAGCACATTAAGTTAAACTAGAATATGCTCCCGCCGGGATTTGAACCCGGGATCACTGGCTTGAGAAGCCAGTATGCTTGGCCGGACTACACCACAGGAGCTTATAGAAACAAGGATAAATCACAATTTAAAGCAATAACATTCTGTCTGCGTTCCAATTTCAAGAATCTTATTATTATTTACATTGAATGGTAAAAAATTCCCATTTCTAAACTTTATACAAAATACTTTCTCATAATTTTTGTTTGGATATAAAAAATGTGTTAGAAAAACTTTCAATTAAGGAATATCCTGTTGGAATGGGAGGTTGTCATAGTCTTGGCACTAATTATGATTGTTGTGAATACAATCTTACAGTATTTGATGGAAAAAAACAAGAAGAGTCTATTCTTGAATTTGATGGAATTTTTTATCATATTTATCACGGAACGTTACAAGAAACATCTCCTGACATTTTATTACAGTATAATAACATGAAAATCCTGTTTGATGAACAATGGGAGCTTCAGACACTCTTATCAAAAATTAAAAACAAAAAAGAACAGATCTTTAACGCATACGTAAAAAATTGTTTGGTAGATGCTACGATGTGCATTACAAAAACAAAAAATGGACTAGACAGTGATCCATATGCTTCTACGTGGTTAAAATGTGCTGCATTTTCTCTAACTGATGCAATATCTGTGATAAATTTACAGTGTCCCAGTCCTGCACACATGTTAAAGATATTACGTAAATTCAAAAAAAACAAAATCAACGAATGTATTTCGACTATAGCTGAATCAATTGGAACAGAGCGAGCTACACCAACTCTGCTTTCAAGAATGTCCAAGTCTACCATAGGCTTTTCAGATATGATAGAAGCCAATTCTCATTCTAAAATCATATCTCAGAAATACCAGTATATGATAAGCAATTCGCTGTTTACTGACTGCTATTTTTTCCTTGGGTATATCAATCGAAATAATTTCATAAAAATTAAGGATCTTCACAGAAAACCAGAATTTATCCATATATTGAAAACTGCATTTGATCTTGAAGGTGATTTCATTAAGATTGAGTCACAAGCCAATAAGTTACATAATACAGCTAACTTTTTACTTTCTATCCCGCATGACGATATTAAAAATTTTTAGACCTAAAGATCTGTATAACGGTGTGATTTTTTCAATAAAGTTTTAAAACCATGTAATTGCTACATTTCCCATGGTAGATCAAGCATGTGGCTGCGAAGCCGCTACTGGCGATGACACTTACAAATGTGATTGTGAAATGCAGGGTGCCTGTATTTGTAGTGCAGATTGTACTTGCGATTGTCCAGTTTGTAAAGAAGCAGTAACCCCAATGAAATAATCTCTTTTTCCTTTCTTTTTATTGAATTATGAGATTACGTGAGAAATTTACAATTTTGAAAAATTAGTTTTTTTATTGTTAAAGTTTATTCTTCTTCTTCCTCAAATCCCCAAGTTTTGACTAATTCCTTTTGGAATGTATCAGCCTGTTTTTCATTCAACTTATCGCCACAGTTTTTATGAGTTGGAACTATAATCATTCCAGCAAGCTTGAACTCAACTTCGTAAAAATGGATCTTTGAACATTCACACATGCCTACTTAGTTCAGAATAATACTCTATATTTGCTTATTCGAAACATTAAGTAACTTTGCCAACGATCTACATACTGTTTGCAAAATCAAGTAGTAATCATTCTTTTTTCACTTATTCTTATTAGCGGCAGTGTTGCTCCAGCAGTTTTAGCTCAAACACCAGAAGCCGCTACTGGCGCTGGTGCTAGGGGCGGTGTAGATATTGATGGCTCATGGTATGTGGGGGAAAATCTCAAAGTTGGAGAGTTTTTCAAGTACAAACTGTGCCATCAATCTTATAAGGACTGTTCAGACTTTTGGATGTCATTTTGGGTAGAAAAAGAAATAGTAGTGGATGGTGAAAAAATGTGGCTCTTTCAAGTTCTAGTTGAAGATGGAGACAAAGTTGTCAAGGGCTACATGAATATTGGAAAGGTTGCACCGGAACCAACTGGTGGCAGTGATAACATTATTTCATATGGTGCTGTATACAAATCCTCAATATCGTGGCTTTCTGGTTTTGTCACTGGAGAAATTGATCAACCTGGCAAGGGACCAAAAGATTTTAGACTTCCTTCATGGGGCAAGATTGCAAATATTGGCGGTGAGCAGATATCTGCAATCGGCTTGCAAACTATTAGTGTTCCATCAGGTGAATATGATACAATTGTTGTTGGTTGGAAATCTGGTGGCAAAACAAGCCATATATGGGTAGTAGATGAGTTTCCATTTCCAGTAAAGGCCAGTACATGGGAACATGTGACAGAGAACCCACCTCCGCAGGAATATAGATTTGAATTACATGAGTACAAAGAAAATGTCTCTACAAATCCATTTACAAATTTTGTAGATACAGCGCAGAAACAGGCTGAGGCAGGCTGTTCTACTGAATATGATATGGTAAAAAAAGTAGCAAACACAAACACTAATTCAATGTTTGTTAAAATGTTCTATGGTCCTGAAAAACCTAGAATTGGCTGTGAAATGAAATTTATTATAGAATTTATGAAACCTTACTCTTCTGATCTATTTGAACATCAAGTTCATTATGACATTTTAAGAGTTGATATGATTGATGGTCAGACAGTACCCACATATTCAGCAGCTAATGACGAAGGGCGTGACCACTTTTGGTCTGCAGGAGGGAAAGTACTTCGACATTGGCTACTAGAGGGTCAGCCTGGACTGCAAACATTTGCCATATTGATTAAAGGTGTTGGACCAGAATTTATTGCCCCAAGTGCTGGTTTTGGTTTTTTTACATTTGAGGTTGATGTGCAGGAAGCAAAATCAGCAATATTACCACCAATTGTAGCAACGGAATCTGAAACAAGTATTCCAGGCTGGATAAAGAATAATGCTGAATGGTGGGCGGATGACCTGATTCCCGACTCTGGATTTGTTTCAGGAATACAATGGCTTATCTCAAATGACATCATGAAAATACCACCAACCGAGCAGGGAACGGGATATGACAATGTAATTCCGGGCTGGATAAAGAATAATGCTGAATGGTGGGCAGATGACATGATTCCTGACTCTGCGTTTGTCTCTGGTCTTCAGTGGCTCATCTCAAATGGAATCATGAAGCTTTCATAGAACACAACCGTTAAAATCTGACTATCTAATTATCTAAACGGTGATAATTTTTGACTGGCTTATTTTCATACCCAAAAAGGAAACTTAGAAAACTGATCAAGGAAAGTGAATTTGAGGAGGCCATTGCTTTAGGAAACAGCATGGAAGAAAAATATCAGCATGATCCCGATTTTCTTTTTATTATGGCAGGCATGTTTTATATTCTAGAAGACGCAAAAAAAACTCTACATTACGTTGATCGACTTTTAGAAATCAATGAGTATGATACGGAAGCGCTTTCACTCAAATTAAGAGCACATCAATATTTTAAAGAAACTGCCAAAGTAATAGATTGCTGTAAAAAAATTCTAAAGATAGACTCTGATGCTTTTCAGGTCAGGGATATCCTAAACGAATTAGAAGGAAAATAGTTATGTATTTTCTCTTTTCTTCTCAGCTCTAAACTTCTCGTATTTCGTTTCTCCTTTATGATGTGCATCTTTCACTAAATACACATTTTCTAAAAGCCAATCGCAAAATTCTGTTACTTTGTCCGTAAATTCATACCATACGTGCAAAGAATGTGGTAGGATGTCAATTCGTTCTTCTTTTCTCCCACTTTCATTAGCTGGACCAAGAAATACCCTGACACCTTCCTTACCTTCATACATGTAAGCATCTTCTGTTTCCACGTCTCCAAAAATTTCCCTTGCCTTTTCTTTGATTATACTACGCTCAATGGGGAATCTCGTCTTTTCCATATCCACAATGAAGCTCAAATCCTGTTTTCCATACATGTCAAAATTTTCTATTTTTCCCTTATGTGGAAAATTTACTAGCAGCTCAATGTTGTATTTTTTTCCAACTTCTTTTCCAAGTTCTCCTATCTTTTTATACGCAATTGCAGGTTGTTTTTTTAATAAAACCATGATTTGTGGCAAATTTGATTTTAGTTCCTTTTGTAGATCTTTTGTAATTGTTGTGAAGATCATACAGAAATTACGTATTCTTTTAATATATTGATTAAGATTGGGTTTTTTAATAATTACATTATCTAGAGTTTATGGCACTACCAGCAGATGGTGATTTTATTCCTCATGATGAAAATTCAGAACGAGCTGCCAATGTAGACAGTTATAGAATTACTTGCATTGATTTCATTAAGGATATTTCACAGGACTATCTTGCTTGGGTGGATCGTTACAAGTTGCCAGAGGAAGAGGATAAAAAAAGACGAACCGAAATAGCTACCATTATTGAACGAACCAATGAATGGATTGCTAAAGTTCCACAAACTTTCAAGGCTGTAGATGTGGTAATGAATGACGGAATACAAAAGATGGCAGAGGCTACAGCTGGAAAGCCATTTCAGATTGGTGTTTTTGTGGATAAAAAGTCAGGGTATACACTGGCAAAACCTGGAATTATTGATGTAAATGTAAAGGCTGCAGGTAGGAAGAATAGTAAAACCAAGCTTGGTTCTCACGCCAAGGAGCAAAGGTTCAGAATAGAATCAACTGGTAAAGCATTTTTTGATGAAACAAATGTTACAGAGGATGAGAATGATCTTTTGGACATTAATTTGAAGCTGAATGCTGAAGAATGTAAACAGCGTGACGTGATATCATTTACCGTCATTGTGAGTGAAATGCAAAATGGAATGGAGTATGATAGACGAGGAGTTAGTACAGTCATACACATTGTTTAGTTATAATTTAAGAATTAGATTTTATCAAGCAACTGTTTCTTCTTTGCCTGAAATTCTTTATTGCTAATAATGCCTGCCTTTTTTAACTTGCCTAGTTTTTTGAGCAGTTCTACATTATCATCAGAGGATCTAATCATGCGTTTTGCATTTGTGATTTTCTTTGAAACTGTTTTTTTGGCTCTTGCTTTAACCTGCTTACTTAGCTGAAGACCTCTTATTTTTGCCAACCTGCCAATTTTCTGTCCCTTCTCCTTTGCATCATCTACGGATTCCAAAAGTTTCTCTAAAAATTCTTCATCGTTTGGTTCGAAGCGTCTTTGAAATTCCTTTATGACAAGAACAGGATATGGAGTCCACTCAACATCATTGTAAAATTGCTTGATATGTTTATCTGGAATCGATTTTAGGTATTTGATAAAAAATTCTTCAGATTTTTTGTTCATACACATACTTCACATTCTAGTTAATAATAATATTCTAAGATACCAGTCAAACCTTTTGCCAAGCCATAAATCCACCTTCAAGGTTCTTTACGTCAAACCCTGCTTTGGCTAATTCATCAGCAGCGATATTAGCACGGTATCCAGATGCACAAAAAGTACAAATCTTTTTTCCCTTTAGATCATCAATCTTTCCTTGTTTTACATTCCGGATGGCTAGACCTAGTGGCATGTGAGTTGATCCATCAATAGTACCATTTCCAAGTTCATCCTGTTCTCGTACATCAATTATAACGAACTGGTCAAGTGCCTGCTTTAGCTCAGAAGCACTAATGGTGTCTACCATAAACAGCATTGTTATACTTGATATATTAACACCACATACTAGGAACATGAACAGGGAGGCAGTCCTTTATGAAAAAAGACCCAATGGGAAAGTTCTGTGCACCGCATGCGCACGATATTGTGAGATGAAAGAGGGACAGATTGGTCTTTGTGGCATCAGGGGAAATGAAAACGGGAAGCTTGATCTTTATGTTTATGGAAAGGTTATCGCAGGTCATATCGACCCAATTGAAAAGAAACCTGTGATTCATTATAATCCGGGCAGTAAAATTTTCTCAATTGCCACTACTGGTTGTAACTGGTTATGCAAGTATTGTCAGAACTCTGACATCAGTCAGAGGCGCAAAGTCGAGGGCGTTGACATGACACCGGAACAGGTAGCAAACACTGCTGTTGAACATGGTGCAGATGGAATTGCGTATACCTACAACGAGCCTTCAATATTTATCGAATTTGCCCGTGATTGTGGTGTAGCTGCAAGAAAAAAGGGGCTCTTCAACATTTTTGTCTCAAATGGTTATGATACACCTGAATCAGTCAAGATGATGGATGAATTTTTGGATTGTATTACTATTGACTTTAAGGGCAGTGCAGAACCAGAGTTTACTAGAAAGTTTATTGGCGTACCGGATCCTCAACCAATATTTGACACCATTATAGAAATCAAGGACAAGACAAAAATTCATACTGAAATTACAGATTTGATAGTTCCACAGGTGGGTGACAGTTTGGAGCATGCAAGAAAGCTTGCAAAGTTTGTTTATGACGAGCTAGGTCCGGAAACTGTAATCCATTTTCTGCGCTTTCACCCTGATTACAAGATGATGGAATACCCAGCAACACCAGTAAAGACATTGGAAAAACATTATGAAATTGCAAAAAGTGAGGGGCTCAAGTATGTATATCTAGGAAACGTTCCGGGGCATCCATGGGAACACACCTACTGCGCGGGGTGCAATGAGATTGTGGTGAAAAGATTTGGATTTGACATACAGGAATGGAATCTTGATAAAAACAACAAGTGTAAATTTTGTGGGAACCAAATTCCCATAACAGGTTCTCTAGCCAAGGGCTACAAACAGGAAAGATTTCAGTTTGTGGTTTAGGTAAAAATTATAGAGGCATAGCCAACTACAGAACTTTTGTCTCCCGAGACATCTCCACTAGTAGCATACTTTAGTAATTTTCCCTCTGTGGCACCCAATTCCTTAGATGCAACCATGGTGGCAGCAATAGCACCATACCCACAAGCAGTTACTTTTCTTTCATACAAAATATTGTAAAATTCATCAACATCTAACTTCAAAATAGGCTCAATTAGTGCTAGGTCTTGCTTATGTGCAAACCCGTTTTCTTCATAATGTGTAAAATCGGATGAACCAATCAACAAGGCATCTTTTTTTTGAGCAATTTTTGCAATCGCAGAGCCCAATTTTGTTGCTGTTTTTTGTTCTTGGTTGATTAATGAGATAGGCAAGATTTTCATATCATGAGAAAATGTTTCCTGTAACATAGGAATTTGTACTTCAATACTGTGTTCTTTCGAGTGAGAAAAAGAATCAAGTTCCAATATGTCCAAGTCATTTCTTAATTCTAACGCAGATTCTGAATCGACCTCGGTCAAACCAAGAGGGGTCTTCCATCTGGCATCAATCATTGACGCTACATTTTGACCTATTCCATAGTGGTTCGGCCCAGTAATGATTGCCAGCTCACTTGATGATGATGAAATTGAATAGAATGAATGACATGCAATTGGTCCAGAATATACAAACCCTGCATGTGGGCATATAACTCCGTAAATTTTTTGATCAGTATCTGTGGGTGGTATTTTGCCAGGACCGACTGGGTGCATAAAGCAGTCGTGTATCATAGTTTTCAACTCCTTTTCATCTCCCGGATAAAACGTTCCAGAGACTGCAGGGGTTCTAACTTCCATTACTTTCCCTCACAACTTTACCATTTGGTATTTCTTCTTTAAACACGATACCCTCAAACTTTTCAATCTTAGCCTCACCGCTTTTCCAAAAGTCCTTTGCAAGACCAGCCTTTAGGCAAGTATGTTGCAAAAACTCTTCCTCGTTCCAACCATATTCACCAGGAACCTGAGGCAAAAGCAAACCGGAGTAAAAAGAGTGGCTTATGATCAAGCCGTCCCTGCCAACCTTGATTTTTGACAAGTATTCAGTAGGATCAGATACGTCAATTTCTATCGGCTGCGTTAGAACTGTGACTTCAAACACAATGTCCCCCAGTTCTTTTGTTGTTACAGGAGAAAACCTTGGATCTTCAGTGGCGGCAGCAATAGCCCCATCCACGATTGCGCGTGACAGTTTTTTTACCGGCAGAGGAAACCCAATACATCCTCGTAGTCCACCAGTCTTGTTTAGTGTAACAAACACACCAGAATTAAATGAGAACTTTTTTTCAAACTCTGGCTCCAATTTAATTTTATTACCATTTGAAAGAAATTCAGTTACTGCATTTCTTGAGATCTTGACCAAAACAGCCCCGTCCGAATCAGATAATTTACTGTCTTTCGCCATGTTCTATTCTCCTGAATATGATCAACTGGTATGTATTAAAAAAACATTAAATTTTACAAACCATTTTGTGTTTTATGGTTCAACCAGCTCTGGCAATAATTGCATTGGTACTAGTCACTGTTGGATTGATAGGACAAGGAATAGAAATGAGAAAAATACGGATAAAAAAATATGGTGAAGGTTCTATAGGTCACCCAAACATATTCCTGGATAAAAAAAATTTTAAGTGGTATGCACTTATTGGTATAGGATTTGGCTTATCGCTTGGTGCACAGTTTTTTTAATTTAATCAAAGCTTACTTCTAAAACGACTCTGGGCTCACTTGCACGTTTTTCATCGTCATACTTTAACTGGGAAATTTTCTTACAAAGCAAGTCGTCTCTAACCAAAGCAGCTTTTCCTGTAAAACTTTCATCTCCAATTTCAACTATTACACTAGGATTTTCTATAGCATTTTTTAGCCAGTCACTGTTTGCATTTCTTCTTGAGAAATACACTTTTCCATTATATCTTACTACAAGTAATTCAACTCGATGATTTTCTCCAGTCTTTCTTCCTTTGGTTTCTAAAATTGCCTTAAATCTAATTTCATTACTTTTCATATCAAATCCGAGCCTAGTCAAGTAATTTAACTACAATGATTGAAAATTCTGATATTGAGTTTGATAAAAGAATACGGTGATTTTGCCGCATGTCTACACGCTTAGAGGGAATGCCAGAACATCTCAAGACAGCAGATGAATTTAGGGGAAAGCCTGTTGTGGATAGAGAAGGAATCAGATATGGCAAGGTTAAACACATCCACATAAATTCTGACACGCTTTCTGTTGCAGGTGTAACAGTACATCAAGGATTTCACAAAGACTACTATCTGTCAAATGATTCTATTGACAAGTTTACGGAAAAAACACTTCTTCTTAGTACACCACCCATCAGAATAGGTGTACAAGTAGTTGACATTGACGGCACTAAAATTGGCAAAGTGAAAAAATTACACCGTCATCCTGATACTAACGAGCTTGAATACATTGAAATCCCTACTGGGCTTTTACATAAAAAACTAATTTCAAAATCAGACATCTGGGGAATAGGCGAAAAAATTATTCTTAATTTTACTAAAAAAGAATTTAGCAAGTTAGAATAAACACTTTATCATTTCAATTTCTCATGAACATCATCAAGGCAAAGATAGCCATAGCAATGGAAGAACTCACTCCTACTACAAAAATAATTTTACCACCTGTCATAGAGAAACCCATCTTTTAGATTCTGAATGTAATTTACATATAATTCTTCTAGGTATAATATTCGCAATCAAATTATAATTAGAAAATTATCTTGTTGTATTGCACGCAATAGAAGTTAATTCACTCACAAAGAAATTTGGTGATTTCAAAGCCATAGACAACATTTCAGTTCAGGTAGAAGAAGGAGAGATTTTTGGTTTCCTAGGACCTAATGGCGCAGGAAAGAGCACTACGATGATGATACTTACAACTTTGCTGAAGCCAACATCAGGTAATGTGCTTGTAGGTGGCTATGATGTTATGCTAAATGCCAAAAAGGTCAGAGAAAAAATTGGTTATGTTCAACAGGAAATCAGTGTTGATGAGTTTCTAACAGGCAGGGAAAATCTTTACTTACACGCACGAATAAACCAAATTCCAAGCAATCTGATCAAATCACGAATAGACGATGTGTTAGAATTAGTGGAGCTAGGTGAAAAAAAAGACCAGGCAGCATTAACCTATTCTGGTGGAATGCGAAAGCGACTTGATATAGCAAATGGGTTATTGAGTAGACCATCTGTACTATTTCTTGACGAACCTACTGTGGGGCTTGACATACAAACGAGGCGGAAAATATGGGGATACATAAAAAAAATTCGCAAGGATTTTGGTATGACCATTTTCATCAGCACCCATTACATGGAAGAGGCTGACAAACTTTGTGATAGGATAGGAATCATAGATCATGGAAAGATACAGATAGTAGATACGCCCAAATCAATGAAAAGTGCAATAGGGAATGAGATAATTTCTTTCAATCTTGTTGACGGAAAAGCAAACCAAGATGCACTAATAGAGCGAATAAACAAAATTGAGTTTGTTAAGGAAGTCAAAATTAAACAAGATCTCATCACAGTCTTTTCTACTAAAAGCAATGAGGTAATCCCAAAGATATTTCAGGAATCTATTAATCTTGAGATGAAAATAAGATCTCTCACATTAAAACAGCCTACACTTGATGATGTCTTCATCTCATATACTGGGCATGATTTGAGGGATGAGAATGAAAATCAAAAATTCAGCAGGAGGAAAGAATTCAACTTGAACAGGAGAAGAGGACTTTGATGATTACTGATACATACTCAATTTTTTGGCGTGAGATGAAACGTTATAAAAAATCCAGAGGTGGTTTTATAATCAGACTGATTCAACCAGCTGTCTGGATCATAGTTATGGGCAACATATTTTCTGGCACACAGCCTCTGATTGAATCAGTTGGATTTGACGGCGAGTATATAGAATTCATGACACCTGGAATCATAGTACTTACTGCAATTTTCACCAGTATTTTTGGCGGTGTAAACACTTTGTGGGATAGAAGATATGGTTTTATGAATCAGGCACTTACATCCCCAATCTCTAGGTCATCCATCGCACTTGGGAAGATGCTTGCAATATCATTAGTTGCGGCGATTCAGGCCAGTCTTATTTTGGGAATTGCACTTGCAATTGGAGTTACCATGCCAAACTTGTTGATGATAGCTCCAATCATGGCAATAGTTGTTTTGTTTTCGATTGGTTTTTCTGGAATATCAGTTATGTTTGCAGCAGCTGCCAAGTCCCAAGAAACTTTTTGGGGCACTGTTAATTTTCTTGGATTGCCAATGTTCATGATAAGCCCGGCTCTTTTTCCACTCGCATTGATGCCAGATTGGTTGGCAACCATGGCTCAGTTTAATCCGGTCACATATGCGGTAATTTTAATCCGAAGCATGATGTCCGGCTATGTCGAAAGTTCGTCAGCTGCTCTGAGTATAGTGGTTTTAGGCGGTTTTGTAATAGCTATGACCCTTCTTGCTAGTTATGTATTCACGCGTGAAGTAAACAAGCCCTTCTAATTTTTAACCAAAATTGACTCAAATTACAACAATATCTAACTTATGAGATCTTTTTCATTTTTTTGACTCATTATTATTGAAAGGACTAGTATTAGCTACAGCATTTTCCGTTCTATTATTGGCAGGTGTTGCTACCAACCAATCATTTGGAGATAATGCCCATTCATACGTTTTGCAATGGGGAAGTTTTGGTCAGATTGATGGCGGTCATTTTTTTCAGCTAGAAAGTCTTTCCGTTGATGATGATGGTAATATCTATGTAACAGACTCTGGCAATGCAAGAATTCAGAAATTCACATCAGATGGGCAGTTTTTGGAAACTTGGGGTGTTAGTGGTATAGACAACGGAGAATTTAAAAAACCAACTGGAATTGCAACTTATGAAAATAATGTTTATGTTGTAGATAGTGAACAAGCCAGAATTCAAGTATTTGATAGCACTGGAAAGTTTTTACAAAGTTGGGGAAAGTTTGGCTCTGAACAGGGAGAATTTTTTTACCCTCAGGGAATATCGATATCTAATGATGGTGTAGTTTATGTGGCTGACACAAAAAACCATAGAATTCAACAATTTACTACTGATGGAGAGTTTCTGTCGTCATTTGGAATTTTTGGTCCTGGAGATGGCAGACTAAGAACTCCTGTTGACGTTGCACTGGGTGAAAACTATGTTTATGTTTCGGATCCTGGAAATTCTAAAATTGAAAAATATACTTACGAGGGAATTTCTGTAGGAAGTTTTGATTATAATTTTGGCGGTTCCCCTACACAACCTTATGGGTTGACAGTTGATCCAGACGGAAACATCTACTTTACTGATTTGTATAAACACAGGATAGTTAAGATTGATCCTGAAGGAACCACGTTAAAAATATTTGGTAGTGTTGGTAGTGATAAAGGTAAGTTTATCGCACCTAAAGACATTGTTTTAGATGATAAGGGATATCTGTTTGTTACAGAATACGGAAATAATAGAATACAAAAATTTGAAACTCCTATTGTAATGAAAATAGAAGAGGCATTATCGGCAGAGCAAGCTAAAAAGTTAGAGGAATTAACCTATGAAGAAGAATCTAAGGATGTAGAGGTTGAGTCTAACGAAGAAGAAACTGTTACGGATGAACCACTAGTTCGTGATCTTACAAATCCAATTCTTGCGCCACCCAGAGATATAACAATAGAAGCTACTGGAAGTTACACTGCTGTTGACATAGGAGAAGCAATGGCCATGGATGAAAGCGGTATTCAATTTATTATTAACAATGCACCTGAGAGGTTTGGTCTAGGCACGGCAATAATCATATGGACTGCTATAGATAATAGTGGAAATTCAACAATTGCCATACAGGAGGTTAATGTTGTTGATACAACTTCCCCCACCATATCACCAGTTTCTGATATGATTGTAGAAGCTGCTGTACCATACGAAAACATAGTCAATTTTGAGACTCCTGACACCTATGATATTTTGGGAGTTATGTCGATTACCAGTGATGCACCTGAATTTTTCCCACTTGGAGAAACCTTGGTCACATGGACTGCAACTGACATAGTGGGTAACACGTCCAGCACGGAACAAAAAGTGATTGTTG
>Ga0207966_1000574_pt1 | contig 21014 bp, 19 predicted proteins | sample Knorr_S23_td_NAD_FD_185611 | JGI IMG/M metagenome (GOLD analysis project Ga0207966, IMG submission 185611) | Marine microbial communities from Southern Atlantic Ocean transect - Knorr_S23_td_NADW_ad_2500m_LV_B (SPAdes) (version 2) | ecosystem: Environmental > Aquatic > Marine > Oceanic | place...
ATAGGCTGATTATAGGCCCTCCGAGAAGAAGGATAAGAAGGAGTTTTTTCATGCTAAAAATTGGTGTTGGATATCAGCTAATTTACAAGAATCATGCCTTTAGCACCTTATAATAGATGGAAAAAAATTGGGATTATTTTAATGAAAGTTTATATTTGTCAGCCTTAAATAATCGACTCTAAAACAAATAGATATGCGCAACAAAGGATTTACTAAAGTTTTAGCTGTTACATTCGCACTAATTTGCGTTCACCAGCTGGCATTTACATGGATGGTGAAAAGTGTGGAAAGTGACGCTAAAAACTATTCGAACGGAGATTATCAATTGGAACAAGTTTATCTTGATTCTATTGCTAACGAAGAATTATACTTCGGTTATACTTTTAAAGAGTGCCAAGAGCAAGAGCTAAACTTAGGTTTGGATCTTAAAGGTGGTATGAACGTTACTCTTGAGATTTCTGTAGCAGATATCATCAAAATTTTAGCGAACAAATCTACTGATGCTACATTTAATGCAGCCATCCAGAGAGCTAATAAGATGCAGAGTGCTTCTCAGAATGATTATTTAAAAGATTTCGAAATTGCTTTTAAAGAGGTTAATACTGAGAATGGTACTGATGTGCAATTGTCTTCTCCGCGCATTTTCGGTCATAGAAATATGGTTGACAAATTTGACTTAAACGCTACAAATAGGGAAGTTTTAGCTGTTGTTCGCGAAGAAGCAAAAGGAGCCATCAGTCGTGCGTTTACTGTATTGCGTGCTCGTATTGATAAGTTCGGTGTAGTACAACCAAACATTCAGCAATTAGAGCAAGAAGGTCGTATCCTAGTAGAATTGCCTGGAGTGAAAGACCACGAGCGTGTAAAACGTTTATTACAGAGTACAGCTCAGTTAGAGTTCTGGGAAACTACTAGCGTTCAAGAATTACAATTTTTCCTTGCAGCGGCGGACGGTATCATCAAGGCTGAGCAAGAAGCATCAAGTTCTTCAGCTATAGATTCTTTATTATCTGATTCTATTTCTATAGGTTTAGGAAATCCTTTCTTGGAATTATTGAATATTCAATCGGCTTTTGGAGCTCGTATTGGTGTTGTTGCTGTTGAAGATACTGCTAAGGTAAACGCGATTATGAATCGTGCTGATATTCGTGGATTGTTAGCTGGCGATTTAAGAAATACTAAATTCTTATGGTCTGCCAAGCCACTTGTTATTGCAGGTGAGCCAGTAGGTTTAGAATATGTAGCTATCAAATCGAATAGAGACGATAGACCTCCATTGAGTGGTGATGTTATTATAGATGCAAACTCTCAAATTGAAGCTACAGGTTCAGTGAGTGTTGGTATGCGTATGAATGCTGAAGGTTCTAAAAAATGGAAAAAACTTACTGAGAATAATATCGACCGTCAGGTTGCAATTGTTCTTGATAATTCTGTTTATTCTTTCCCTACCGTAAACGATGTTATTCCTAACGGAAGCTCAAGCATCTCTGGAAACTTCACTATTGAAGAGGGAGAAGATTTAGCAAACATCTTGAAAGCAGGTAAATTACCAGCTCCAGCAAAAATTATCCAATCGGAAATTGTTGGACCTTCATTAGGTGCTGAAGCGATTAGCGCAGGTTTCACGTCTTTCGCTGTTGCGCTGTTAATTGTATTGTTGTTTATGATGTTCTATTACCAAACTGCAGGTATTGCAGCTAGTGTAGCACTTCTATTAAACATCTTATTCATCTTTGGTGTATTGGCTTCATTAGGAGCGGTATTATCTTTACCTGGTATTGCTGGTATTGTTCTTACCATCGGTATGGCAGTTGATGCTAATGTACTTATTTATGAGCGTATCCGTGAAGAGTTGAAAATGGGTAAAGGTTTAAGTCTTGCTATTTCTGATGGTTACAAGCATGCTTATGCAGCCATTATCGATGCCAATGTAACTACCTTATTAACGGGTATTATTCTTTACACTTTCGGTACAGGTCCTATTAAAGGTTTCGCTACTACCTTGATTATTGGTATTATCACTTCATTGTTTGCGGCTATCTTCTTGACTCGTTTGGTATTCGAATCGAAAATGGCAGCTAAAAAAACGATCAAGTTTTCTTCTAAGCTTACTGAAGGATTGTTCACAAACACTTCATTCGCATTTATTGCGAAACGTAAGCGTGCGTATATCATCTCTGGTTTAGTAGTTGCCTTGGGTATTTTCTCTCTTGCTACAAGAGGATTAAACGAAGGTGTCGACTTTAAAGGTGGACGTACTTACGTTGTTCGTTTTGATAACGAAGTTGTTACTCAAGATGTTCGCGCTTCTTTAGCTTCACCGTTTGAGACTGCTCCTGAAGTGAAAACTTTCGGTAAGTCGAATCAAGTGAAAATTACTACGAAGTATATGATCGAGGAAAAAGGGTCGGGTGATGTAGTAGATGCTAAGCTGAACGAAGGTTTAGTTACTTTGGGCTTAAATTACGAAGTGATGAGCTCTCAGTTAGTAGGGCCTACCATTGCCGATGATATTAAGCAATCAGCAGTTTGGGCAGTAATATTCTCGCTAATTGTAATCTTCTTATACATCTTAGTGCGTTTCCGCAAAATGTCTTACTCACTTGGTGCAGTAGCAGCGGTATTCCACGATGTATTAATCGTATTGGCTATTTTCTCTTTCTTCTATGGTAAACTACCATTCTCTTTAGAGATTGATCAAGCCTTTATTGCTGCGATATTAACGGTAATTGGTTATTCATTAAACGATACTGTTGTTGTATTCGATAGAGTTCGTGAGTACTTCGGCATCAAGTCTGGTTCCCGTGCTGATGTCGTAAATGCAGCCTTAAATAGTACTTTGAGTCGTACTTTGATTACTTCTCTTACTACATTCTTTGTATTACTTGTAATCTTCATTTTCGGTGGAGAAGTAATTAGAGGATTTATGTTTGCCTTAATGGTAGGTGTAGTTGTAGGTACTTACTCTTCATTATTTATTGCTACTCCAATTATGTTGGATACAATGAAATCCGAAGCCGAAGAAAAATAAAAAAATCTTTATATATTGATAGAAAAGTCCTGCATCGCCAGGACTTTTCTATTTTTGCACTATGGAAAGCACAATCTTGTTTTTGAATTTTTTGGGTACGGGTGAATTTGTATTGATAGCCTTTGTATTTCTGCTCTTGTTTGGTCCTAATAAAATTCCTGGGGTAGCTCGTTCGGCGGCTAAGGGAATACGCAAGATTAAAGATGCCAGTAATCAGATTAAAAAAGAAATCAACGAGAGTTCGCAAGGGTTTGATGCCATGTCCAAGGAGATTAAAGAGGATGTAAAAGAAATTGAAAAACTTACTGACTCTGTAAAAAGAGGTGTTAAGAAAATAGTAGAAGACTAAAGTGAGCAGTATTTTATATTTAGTAGCAGGCTTATTAATACTTATCCTAGGTGGTGAGTTTTTGGTGAAGGGATCTGTAGGCCTTGCCGTTAAGATGAAAGTCTCTATGGTGGTGATTGGTTTAACAGTTGTTTCTTTTGCTACCTCAGCTCCCGAACTAATTGTTAGTGTTTACGCTGCTTTAAGTGATCACCCCGATATAGCTTTGGGGAATGTTATCGGTTCTAATATTGCTAACATATCCTTGGTTTTAGGTCTTACGGCTTTAATATTCCCACTTGGCTTTCAGAAGCGCATGTATACAGTTGATGTGCCTTTAATGTTGTTTGCCTCTGCTTTATTGGGCATCTTTTTATATAACGATTATACGCTTCGAACTTGGGAGGGGATTACTTTTGTAGTACTACTTAGCATCATGACCTATATGATGATTCGTAACTCTCGAAAAGAGCAAAAGGCGAATGGAGTGGTGCTTGAGGTAAGCATGAAAATGTCTAAAATTTTATTGTTTTTATTGATTGGTGGTGCTTGTTTGTATTTTGGTTCCCGTCTTTTAGTAGATGGTGCTACAGTCTTGGCTCGCAATATGGGTGTGAGCGAAAGAGTAATTTCAGTTTCTATTATTGCATTTGGGACTTCAGTACCCGAATTAGCAGCTTCGATAATTGCTGCCTTAAAAAAGGAAAAAGATCTTTCTATCGGGAACCTTATCGGTTCTAATATATTTAACATATTTGCGGTTCTAGGAATCACTTCAATCATACATCCAATTTCGATAGTTGACCCAGTCTTATTGTCTAACGATATCTGGTGGATGTTCGGTATTGCCTTGGCAATGTATCCTTTGATGTTTCTTTTCAGTAAAAGACAGATTGGTAGAGTGGAAGGTTTCTTGCTTTTTGCTACTTACATTACTTATATGAGTTTTCTTTTTTAGCTTCAACTCATCCTTTTAGGATTAATAATTGCTAAAAATTGAAGAATCTTGCTTTTTTTTGATAAAAACAAGTGTTATTTCATAATCTTGTCAAGAATTGAGTTTATATTTGCAGCTGAATTTAACCCTATTCAACTATCAGTATGAAGACTAAATTAGAGTATATCTGGCTCGACGGATACTTTCCAACTCAAAACATGAGATCTAAGACAAAAGTAGTAGAAAACTTTGATGGAACATTAGAAGATTGCCCAATATGGTCTTTTGATGGTAGTTCTACTAAACAAGCAACAGGTGATTCTTCGGATTGCTTATTGAAACCAGTAGCTATTTATCCAGATCCTGAAAGAGTAAACGCCTTTTTGGTAATGACGGAAGTTTTAAATGCTGATGGAACTTCTCATGTTTCAAATGCGAGAGCTACGATTCATGACGATGATAATGACTTTTGGTTCGGTTTTGAGCAAGAGTACTTTGTCATGGACTCAGAAACTCAATTGCCTTTAGGTTTCCCAATGGGTGGTTATCCTGGACCTCAGGGTATGTATTACTGTTCTGTTGGAGGTAGAAATACCCACGGAAGAAATTTCGTTGAAGAACACGCTGATTTATGTATTAATGCGGGTCTTAACTTCGAGGGGATTAATCAAGAAGTAGCTTCAGGACAATGGGAATTCCAATTGTTTGCAAAGGGAGCTAAACTAGCTGGTGACGAATTGTGGATAGCTAGATATTTATTAGATAGACTTACTGAAAAGTACGGTTATTATATTGACTACCACCCAAAACCTATTAAAGGGGATTGGAACGGTTCGGGAATGCACGCTAATTTCTCCAATGAGCTTCTTAGAACTTGTGGTTCAAAAGAAACTTATGAGAAAGTTTGCGAGGCATTTAGACCAGTTGTAAAAGAACATATCGCTGTTTACGGTGAGTATAATGAGCTAAGATTAACAGGTTTGCACGAAACAGCTTCTATTGACGACTTTAGCTATGGAGTTTCGGATAGAGGCGCTTCAATTAGAATTCCAATTATTACTGTACAGCAAGGTTGGAAAGGCTGGTTAGAAGATCGTAGACCTGCTTCAAACGGTGATCCTTATAAGATTGCAGCTAGAATTGTGAAAACGATTAGCGAAGCTGATATCAAATAATACAGACATACTTAAAAAGCGCCTTTAAAGGCGCTTTTTTTATTTCCTGAGCTTTTATATTCAATATGTAGTACTCTTCAGGTCATGCGCTTTTTTATTTGCTATATTTTTAGTTATTTTAGCAATCTTTTGCACGGATATTGCAAGAAACTCGAAAAACAACTCATCAATATAACGAAATGAGATTTACAAAAATCCTATTTTTATTAATCGCTACGGTTGCGATTTCTCAAAACACTTTTGCTCAAAGTAAATTGCTGAAGAAAGCATCGCACGCTTATGAAAACTATGAGTTTTACAAAGCGATCGACCTTTATAAGAGAGCTTATTCAAAATCTTCTGATAGAACGCAGAAAATTGACTTGAGTTTCAAACTTGCTGAATGCGCAAGGAGAATTGGAAATTACCGTCAAGCAGAAAGTTACTATAAGCGTACCATCAAGATGCGTTACGAGGATCCTGTAGCACTTTTGTATTTAGCCATGATGCAACAAAACTTGGCTAAATACGACAAAGCTATTGAGTCGTATAAAAATTATTCTGAAAAAGTTCCTGAAGATGCAAGAGCTGCTGACGGAATTGCTTCGTGTGAGTTGGCAGCTGACTGGACTGCAAACCCTAGTCGTTACGATGTCTTAAATATGAAGAGATTGAACTCTAAGTTCGATGATCGCATGCCTGCTTTTGGTAAGAACGATTTTTCTGTTCTTTACTTTACCACTGCTCGTGATGGAGTTACCAAAGGGAAGCCTAGTGCTCAAACTGGTCAAAACTTCACTGATATTTGGGTGACTAAGCTCGAAAAGCAAAAGAAGAAAAGAGGAAAAAAACGTGGCTCGAGAAAAGCTGCTCAAAAATGGTCAGAGCCTATGTCTATGGGTGACTACCTTGGTGGAGCTGAAGAGATCAATACACGTAGTGATGAGGGAGCTGTAAGTTTAAATGAGCGCGGTAACCTCATGTATTTCACTCGAGCGATTATGGAGAAAAAAGCCGTGCACGCTCCTAGAGTATATTCTGCAAATAAAAAAGGTGGAGAATGGGAATTGCCAATAGAGATCGACATTCCTGTTGATTCTAACTACATGGTTATGTTCCCTTGTATTGCTCCCGATGAAAAGACTTTATACTTTGTTTCTGACATGCCAGGTGGTGAAGGTGACTTCGATATTTGGGTTTCAGAATACAACAAACGTAAGAAGACTTGGTCTGCGCCAGTAAATATGGGTCCAGAAGTAAATACCCCAGGAATGGAAATTGCTCCTTTCTTACATAAGGATGGTACGATGTTCTTTGCATCTACAGGTCACGAGGGAATGGGTGGTTTCGATATCTTCAGAGCTACAAAAAGACCAAGCGGTCAATTTGGGAAAGTTCGTAATATGAAATACCCTATCAACTCATCTTACGATGACTTTGGTTTGATTTTCGCCGGAAAAGATTTCAAAAATGGATACTTAAGCTCTAACCGTAAAGGCGGTAGAGGAGGTGATGATATCTACTCTGTAAAATTAGCTGACCTGAAATTTAAGATGGAAGGTTTGATTACAGATCAAGAGACTACCGAGCCTTTAATTGGTGTTTCAGTTCATTTACAAGGTTCTGATGGTTCTCAATTTGATGCGATCACTAATAAAGATGGTATTTACAACTTCGGTGACGAAGCCATTAAGCAAGGTGTTGATTACGAAGTGTCGTATAATAAAGACACCTACGTAACGGTATTGGACACGGTTACTACTCAAAACTTAACCATTCACGATTTCGAAAGAACAGATGAAGGTTTTACGTATACTATTGTTAGCGAATTACCATTAAAAGTATTCCGTTTACCAATTGTTCTTCCTCATATTGAATACGATTTAGGTTCTGCCGACTTGAGAGAATTGGCAAAGAAAGACTTGGATAAACTAGCTCGTGTATTAGAAACGAATCCTAGTTTGAGAATTCAATTGCGTTCGCATACCGATTTCCGTGGAGGAGATGATTTCAACAAAGAACTTTCTCAACGTAGAGCTGAGTCTTGTGTGAATTATTTAATTGAACAAGGAGTTGATGCTTCAAGACTTGTGCCTGTTGGTATGGGTAAAGAGGAGCCATTAACACTTCAAGAAAAGAGAAATGGTATTGCTGCTGGTACAGTACTATCCAAAGAGTATATCGGTAAACTGCGTTCGTCGAGAATTCGCGAGGCTGCACACCAAATGAACCGTAGAACTGACTTCAAGGAAATTGATGGAGATAATAGTTCTGACGATGCCAAATTTGGTAAGTACTAAACTTCTTTACATCACAAAAAAAGCATCCCATTGGGATGCTTTTTTTGTTTGTGGCCGATATAGTATAGTTTCTTAGCCCCGGGTTTAAACCCTCGGCTAAGAAATGTGATTTAACCATGGTACGCAGACGATAGACTGTAGTTGATAGATCCCCCTCGATAAGGGGAGGATTTAAACCTCCTACTTGGATAAGGAGGGATGCCCGTAGGGCGGGGTGGTTTGACTGTCTGTTAAATGTACTGCTGAAAGTTGACGGCTCATTGCTGATAGCAAACAGCCTCAATTAAATTAGCAGTTCTCTTTTGCAATTTTATTTTTCACTATTCACTATTCACTATTCACTATTCACTATTCACTATTCACTATTCACTATTTACCATTCACGATTTACCGTTCACCAAAATTCTTTAAGTATATTTGCACGAAATTAACCCGCAATATTTTTTACCTGTGAGCGATCTAGATAGATATATGATGAGAGGCGTTTCGGCATCTAAAGAAGATGTACATAATGCCATCAAAAATGTTGATAAAGGATTATTCCCAAAAGCATTCTGTAAAATCGTTGAAGATCGTTTAACGGGCGACGAGGATTACTGTATTGTGATGCACGCCGATGGTGCTGGTACAAAGTCGTCTTTGGCATATATGTATTGGAAAGAAACAGGTGATGTTTCTGTGTGGAAAGGAATAGCTCAAGATGCTTTAATCATGAATATCGACGACCTACTTTGTGTAGGTGCGGTAGATAAGATTTTAGTTTCATCTACTATAGGTAGAAACAAGAGCTTAATAACTGGTGAAGTTCTTTCTGAAATTATCAACGGAACGGAAGAGCTATTGGCTGATTTACGTTCTCAAGGCGTAGAGATTTATTCTACGGGTGGAGAAACAGCTGATGTAGGCGATTTGGTTCGTACCATTATCGTTGACTCTACAGTTACAGCTCGTATGAAACGTTCGGACGTAATATCGAATCACAATATTGTAGGTGGCGAAGTAATAGTTGCTTTAGAATCTGCGGGACAAGCGACTTACGAAAGTGAGTATAATGGCGGTATGGGTTCTAACGGATTAACATCTGCTCGTCATGATGTATTCCATAAAGAATTAGCAACTAAGTATCCTGAGAGTTACGATGCTTCTGTTCCTTCTGATTTAGTGTATTCTGGTAGCGTTGCTTTAACAGATGCCGTAGAAGGTGTTTCTATTGACGCTGGTAAATTGGTACTTTCACCAACACGTACCTATGCGCCTATCATCAAAAAGATTTTAGATTCTCATAGAGAAAATATTCACGGTATGGTTCACTGTAGTGGTGGTGCACAAACTAAGGTGCTTCACTTTGTGGACGATGTACATGTGATAAAAGACAATATGTTTGATACACCTCCTTTGTTCAAATTAATTCAAGAACAATCGGGTACCGACTGGAAAGAGATGTACAAAGTGTTCAATATGGGACATCGCATGGAAATCTACTTGAAAGAAGAACACGCTCAAGACATCATCAATATCTCTAAAGAGTTTGGTGTTGATGCGAAGATTATCGGTAGAGTAGAAAAGCACCAAGGAAAGAAATTGACTATTAAGAGCCAATACGGCGAATTCGTTTACTAATATGGCATTACTAGAAAAATTAGCAATGATTAAACTTCGTTTTGATGATGTTGCTCAGCAAATCATCGAACCAGAAGTGATGAACGATATGAAACGTTATGTGCAATTGAATAAGGAGTATAAAGACCTTACACCGATTGTAGAGACATATAAAGCATACAAAACCGTTTGCGAAAATATCGACGAGTCGAATGACATTCTCGCCAATGAGGATGATGCTGAGATGAAAGAGATGGCTCGTATGGAATTGGATGAGTGCACTCCTAAGAAAGCAGAATTAGAAGAGGAAATTAAAGTGCTTCTAATTCCTAAAGATCCCGAAGACACTAAGAATGCAGTAGTTGAAATTCGTGCCGGTGCCGGTGGAGATGAGGCCAGTATTTTTGCTGGAGATCTTTACAGAATGTATTCGCGTTACTGCGATTCAAAACGATGGAAAGTTGAATTGGTAGATGTTACTCACGGTACTGCGGGTGGTTACAAGGAAATTGTAATGAACGTAAGTGGTGATGATGTTTACGGAACCATGAAGTACGAATCTGGTGTACACCGTGTACAACGTGTTCCTCAAACCGAAACGCAAGGTAGAGTACATACATCTGCCGCTTCGGTAGTAATATTACCCGAAGCCGAAGAGTTTGACGTTCAGATTAGCGATAAAGATATTAAGAAAGAAACCTACTGTTCTTCAGGTCCTGGAGGTCAATCGGTGAATACAACCTATTCTGCAGTTCGTTTAACACACCTTCCTTCGGGAGTTGTGGCGCAATGTCAGGATCAGAAATCCCAAATTAAAAATTACGCCAAAGCCTTACAAGTATTAAGATCTCGTATTTTCGAAATCGAATTGGCTAAGCGTAATGCAGAAATTGCGGGTAAACGTAAGACTATGGTTTCTACGGGTGACCGTTCTGCAAAGATTCGTACTTATAACTACCCTCAAGGTAGAGTTACCGATCACCGTATTGGTTTAACCTTATATTCTTTAGGCGATATTATGAATGGAGATATTCATAAAATTATCGAAGAATTAACGGTTGCCGAAAATGCTGAACGTTTAAAAGAAGGTAGCGATGACTAGAGCAGAATTAGTAGCTCAAATAAAAGCCAAGAAATCTTTTTTATGTGTGGGTTTAGATACCGCATTAGATAAGATTCCGAAGCACCTTTTAGATGCCGAAGATCCTATCTTCGAATTCAATAAGCAGATTATTGATGCTACTAAAGATTTGTGTGTTGCCTATAAACCTAACTTGGCTTTTTATGAGTCTTTAGGGATTAAAGGTTGGCAATCGTTACAAAAGACTTTGGATTATATCCCTAAAGATATTTTTACCATTGCCGATGCTAAAAGAGGCGATATCGGAAATACCTCGTCGATGTATGCAAAAGCATTTTTCGAGAATATGGATTTCGATTCGGTTACCGTAGCTCCTTATATGGGTAAAGACTCCGTTCAACCTTTCTTTGTATACGATAACAAATGGGTGATTTTATTGGCATTGACTTCCAATGCTGGCGGTAAAGATTTCCAATTGATAGAGTCTGATGGTAAGCCACTTTACCAACAAGTATTAGAAACATCTTCAGAATGGGGAACTGATTCTAATATGATGTATGTAGTAGGTGCCACCCGTGCAGATTGGTTAGGAGAAATCAGAAAAACAATTCCGAATCACTTCTTATTAGTTCCTGGAGTAGGAGCACAAGGGGGAAGTTTGGAAGAAGTTTCCAAATACGGAATGAATAAAGACTGCGGTCTTTTAGTGAATTCCTCCAGAGGAATTATTTACGCTTCCAGCGGAACTGATTTTGCAGATGCCGCTAGAGAAAAAGCGAAAGAGCTCCAAGAGCAAATGAAAGAAGAGCTTCTTAAAAAAGGCCTTATATAGCTTTATCACTTCATAGCGATAATCGCATTTAAATAAAAATCCCTTCGAGAAATCGAGGGGATTTTTTACCTTTATAGGTATATAATTAAATAATAGAATAATGATTAATGAAGACTTCCTCCATTTTATATGGAAATTTCAGCTATTCAATTTTTTAGAACTAAAAGGTACAGTGGGGCAGGCTATCCGTATTAAAAAGTCGGGCTTACACAATCTGAATGCTGGCCCCGATTTTTTAAACGCCCAAGTTTATATTGATGATATGCTTTGGTGTGGGCATGTAGAGATACATGTAAAGAGCTCCGATTGGTATGCGCATAATCATCATAAAGATGCCAATTACGATACGGTTGTTTTGCATGTGGTGTATAGCGACGATAAGCCCCTTGTTCGCTCCGATGGGCAAGTCATCCCAACTCTTGTATTAAAGGATAAGATTCCAGACAAGTATTTGAATCGTTACGATGCATTGTATCATTCTATAGCCAATATCCCTTGTGCCTATGCCTTGCCCACTTTGTCTGAAGAGTTCTGGGAGGCTTATGCCGATCGATTAATTGTAGAGCGCCTCGAGGATAAAATGGCTTCTATTCACACACTCTTTGTAGAAGCCAATTCCGATTATCAGGAAACCTTTTATCAGCTATTAGCTTATGCATTGGGGTTAAAGATTAACGCCCTTCAGATGTTGGATTTGGCAAAGTCGTGCCCGCTAAAATTATTGAAAAAGCAAAGTGATAAACGCGAGGTAGTGGAAGCCTTGCTTTATGGGCAAGCGGGATTATTGGCTCGTAAGTTTAAAGATCAGGAGGTTTTGAATTGGCAGAAGCATCATCAGTTTTATCAAAAGAAATATTTATTAGAACCCATCAATGCAAACAATTGGAAGTTCTTTCGCTTGCGTCCAGCCTCCTTTCCAACTTTGAGGATTTCATTATTGGCAGATTTTGTGGTTCAGGAAAAAGATGTTTTTGAGCAAATCATCAACTTCGTATCGGTTAATAATGTGCGGGCTTGTTTTAACTTGAAAGGTTCTAACTATTGGAACTATCATTATGTGTTCGATAAGAAGGTAGCTCGCCACAATTGTTCAATCGGAAAAAGTACTTTCGATATATTGCTGATTAATGCGGTACTCCCTTTTGCGTTTTTCTATGCACGCAAAAAAGGAGACGAGGAGAAGATGCAACGAATCCTAAATGCTTACAGAGATATAAAGGCTGAAGATAATCGGGTGATTAAAATGTACAAAGAATCTAAGGTTCCCGTAAAAACGGCATTAATGTCTCAGGCATTAATTCATTTAAATCGTCATTATTGTATTGAGAGAAAATGTTTAAATTGCAGAGTTGCCAATAAAATTTTAAAAGATTGATGATTCAAAAGCTTCGAAACATATTAGAAAGAAATGCCTTTGGTGTTTGCTCGCAAATTGCCGAGGCTCTAAATATGAAAGCTTCTGCCGTGCGTCTATTTTTTATTTATAGCTCCTTTATAACTTTAGGCTCCCCATTAATCATCTATTTGATTATGGCTTTTGTGTTCAGAATAAAGGGTTTAATCAATTCAAAACGAAGCTCTGTATTCGATTTATAAAGCATGAAGTTACGATCGTTTTTCTCACGGATATACTTAGCTATATTCTTCATATTCCTCATTTTTCTGGTGGGGATTTTTGGTTTTCATTGGATTGAGGACTATGCCTTTATCGATGCTTTTTATATGACGGTAATCACCGTTTCAACGGTAGGTTTTACCGAAGTGCATCCGCTATCGGAAACAGGGCGACTGTTTACATCCTTATTGATTATATTTAGCATCAGTATTTACGCCTACGCCATTTCGGTGCTTACCTCTTATTTTTTAGACGGCGAGCTAAAATTATTTTTAAAAGATTATAAAGTGTTCAAGAAAATCAACAAATTATCGGGCCATACCATCATCTGTGGATATGGTAGAAATGGAAAAGAGGCTGTTCGTAAATTACAGGCCCACAATAAAGATTTTGTTGTAATCGAATTTAATCCCGAACGGATTGCCGTATTAAAAGAGCAAGAAATATTGGTTGCCGAGGGTGATGCTACTTTAGACTCAACCCTCGACAAAGCAAACATTCAATCTGCTGAAGCATTAATCACAACCTTGCCTAAGGATGCCGATAATGTATTTATTGTATTGAGTGCGCGTGAGCAAAATGACGACTTGATAATTATCAGTAGAGCTTCGGAGTCTAAATCAGATTCCAAATTGAAAAAGGCAGGAGCTAATAATGTGATTATGCCCGATAAGGTGGGGGGCTCACATATGGCCTCTTTGGTTATCACTCCCGATGTAGTGGAGTTTTTAGATAATATTTCTGTGGAAGGAACAGGTGATGTCAACCTTGAAGAGTTAACCGTTACCGATTTCCCTGAACATGAGGTTTCAACAATACGCGATATAGAAGCTCGTTATAAAACAGGTTGTACCGTTATTGGTTTTAAAACCAATACGGGAGACTATGTTGTGAATCCTGGACCCGATACGGTATTAGAGCCAAAATCTAAACTTTTTGTTCTGGGTAAGCGCGAGCAAATTATCAGCCTTAACGAATTATTGAATCTTTAATGGAGAAGATTTTAATTACTGGCGCTAATGGTTTGCTAGGGCAGAAGTTAGTCAGCCTATTAGCAAACGATTCTCAGTACAGCGTTTTAGCAACTGCCCGTGGTGCTTGCCGATTTAATTTACCTAACAATACATCTTATCAGTCTTTAGATATTACTGATGCAGATGCTTGTGCTGCCACCATTTCAGAATTTCAACCCGATGCTATTTTTCATGCCGGCGCCATGACGCAAGTTGATGCTTGTGAAGACGAACGCGAATTATGCGATTCTATTAATATTGATGGAGTCGCAAATTTGATTCAGGCTATTGGCGATGCTCAAATACACTTTGTACATATTTCTACTGATTTTATATTTGATGGAATAGCTGATGAATACGATGAGAACTCTGCAGCTAAGCCATTGAGTTATTACGGCCTTTCAAAATGGAAGTCCGAACAATTGTTTCAAGAAGTTTCTTTTCCTTATACCATTCTTAGAACAGTATTGGTGTATGGCGTTCTCGAAGACTTGAGTCGTTCAAATATTATTCTTTGGGCTAAAGGAGCTTTGGAGAAAAAACAGCAAATAAATGTTGTGGACGATCAGTTTAGATGTCCAACTTTAGCTGAAGATTTGGCTTGGGCTTGTTTGGCATCTTATCGCAAAAAAGCTACTGGAATTTATAACCTTTCAGGAAAGGAATTTCTGAGTATATTGGAGCTCGTTAAAAGGGTCGCCCAATATTGGGATTTAGATGCCTCCTTGATTAAATCTGTAAAAACTGCAGACTTAAATCAGAAGGCACAAAGACCACCAAAAACGAATTTGTGTATTGATAAAGCAATGCGAGACTTAGCATATAAACCTAAGAGCTTTAATGAAGGGCTCGCATTAGTTGATCATCAATTAAAAAACCTAAAACCCCTACAATGAAAAAAATATTAGCCCTATTTGCCCTTGTCGGATTGCTGCATCTTAATTCATCATTTTTGCTCAACGCTCAAAATGATACATCTAGTAATGATAACCTCACGACTTTAACTGAGCAATTAGATTTAACGAGTACTGGATCGGACGAGAATTCAGTATTTTCTGAATTACAATTAGATTCTGCTCAGTCTAATGAAGTCGGTTTTGATGAGAAGATTGATGAGGCATTTAGGCCAATTTCTGATTTCTTCTCAAACCTTATATTTTTTAAAGTTTTTGGAGTTCCGTTCGTATTGATTTTATTAGTGGGTAGTGCTTTGTTTTTTACCTTGTATTTTGGATTTCCAAATTTTAGGTATTTCGGAACAGCCATTAATATTGTAAGAGGAAAGCATGATGATCTTGACCATCATTCAGTAGGAGATCCTGCCTTGGCAATTGATGGGGATATTAAAGGAACCATAGCGGATGAAAGTGGAGAAGGAGAAGTAACGCATTTTCAGGCATTGGCAACAGCCGTTTCTGGAACGGTAGGTAATGGGAATATAGCAGGGGTTGCCTTGGCAATTGCTTTGGGTGGGCCTGGAGCTACTTTTTGGATGGTAATCTGTGGATTGCTAGGGATGTCAACAAAATTTGTAGAGTGTACATTAGGAGTTCAGTATAGAGATGTTGGAGAAGATGGAACGATATATGGTGGCCCAATGTATTATATTACGAAAGGATTAAAGGAGCGAGGCTTTGCTACATTAGGTAAAATTGCAGCAGTCTTTTTTGCTATTTTCTGTATTGGAGGTTCTTTTGGAGGAGGTAACGCTGCACAATCAAATCAAGCTACTATTGTCTTGAAAGAATTAATGGGCTTAGAAAGCGCAAATGCTGGTGCTTGGATTGGATTGGTGTTAGCAATTTTAGTAGGAATCATTATTATTGGAGGAATTAAACGAATTGCTTCGGTAACAGAAAAAGTAGTGCCATTTATGGCATTGATGTATTTGGCAGCTTGTTTGTATATTATTTTAAGCAATTTCTCATTAATTGATGACGCTTTTAGTTTAATCATAACAGAAGCGTTCAATCCTAAAGCAATCGGTGTTGGTGGACTTATCGGCGTATTGTTAGTAGGATTTAAAAGAGCTGCTTTTTCAAATGAAGCAGGAGCTGGTTCTGCGTCTATTGCGCATTCAGCAGTAAAGACAAAATACTCAGCATCAGAAGGACTGGTTGCCTTGTTGGAGCCGTTTATTGATACTGTTGTAATTTGCACCATGACTGCCTTGGTAATTATTATTTTTAATTTTGGAGGTGCATTTGAGTACGGTGGAGATGGGTCAGTTATGATTGATGGTGTTGCCTATGAAGGGGCAGGAATCACATCTAAAGCATTTGCACAATACATTCCGTATTCTAATGTGTTCTTAACAATTGCTGTTGTATTGTTTGCAGTCTCAACTATGATTTCTTGGTCTTACTATGGATTGCAATCTTGGAAGTTCTTATTCGGTAGAGGAAGAGCTGCAGATTTAACCTACAAATTATTATTCTTAATATTCATAGTTATCGGAGCTGCTGCAAGTATGAAATCTATTTGGGATTTCTCTGATGCAATGATTTTTGCAATGGTGTTTCCAAATATGATTGGTTTATTCTTCTTGTTTCCAGTTGTTAAAAAGCAATTGGCTAGATATCTTGAAGTAATTAAAAAAGAGAAAATTTGATTGTATATATTTTCAAGTTTGTGGAGTAATATGCACACTTAATTACCTAGCCCCAGATTTTAATCTGGGGCTAGGTTTTTTTTAATGTTTTATAGAAACACCTATTTCTGTATGCTTGGATTTAAATCCGCGTCCAACTCCCCTTAAATAGATTAGACGCTTACATCCCCTCCTTTTGATTGAGGGGTGCCCGTAGGGTGGGGTGGTTGAGTCACCTCCATGAGGGGAGGGTATGAGTTTTGCTCTACTGAGAGTTAATCTTCTCAAAGTCATTTTCATATCTTCCGAAGATTGATTAATTTGTAGCTATATAATAATGGCATACATGAAAGATCTATTTAAATTCTTTTACTTCAATAAAAAAGAACGGCGTGCTTTAGTCCTTTTTTTAGCACTTATCACTTTTGGACTTGTATATAAGGAGTATAGCAAACAAGAAGTTGTTTATCCGAATTACAGTCAAGAGCTAGCTTTTGAGAACTGGCAAAATTTCAAATCTCACATTGAGCATGAATCAAAAGTTTCAGTAGACAAAAGTGAAAAGTCAATCCGTTTTACTAAACCAGTAGTCCATACAGTTTACCTCAATATAAATACCGTTGACTCATTTCAATTAATGCAATTGCCGGGAATAGCTAAGGTGTATGCTTCTCGTATTGTTCGCTACCGCGATCTACTCGGTGGCTTTTATTCCACTTCACAAATTTTGGAGGTATACGGTATCGATAGCCTTCGTTATATGGGCTTTCAGGACATGGTATTCGTTACGGGGACCACTTTGAAAAAGGTGCACATTAATACATGTAGGGAAGAAGACTTGAAAAGGCATCCGTACATTTCATGGAAAGTCGCCAGAACAATTATCCGCAATCGAAAGCATAAGGGCCCTTTTATAGATTTCGATCGAATTAAATCTATGCCCTTGATTGACGAGCATTTATTCCGTAAAATTGTACCTTACTTAGACCTGGAATGATAGAAGCTGAATTAAAGAAAGTAATTCGAGAAATCCCCAACTTTCCAAAGCAAGGAATTAACTTTAAAGACATCAGTCCTGTATTAATGGATGTGAGTCTTTTTCAAAAGGTAATCGATTGTTTTGCAGATAGATTACAGTCTTTAAACATAGATGTGATTGCTGGAGTTGAAAGTAGAGGTTTCTGGTTTGGACTTTCTTTAGCACAAAAATTACAAGTTCCTTTTGTTCCTATTAGAAAGAAAGGGAAGCTCCCCGGAGATGTGATTTCAATGTCCTACGAGCTGGAATACGGAAGTGCTACTATCGAAGTTCAGGAAGGTGTGTTGAAAAAAGGAGATCGTGTATTAATTCACGACGACCTTTTGGCTACTGGTGGAACAGCAGTTGCATCGGCTCAATTAATTGTGAAAGCGGGTGCCGAAATTGCAGCTTTCGCCTTTTTGGTTGATTTAACTTTTTTAAATAGTGAACAGAAATTGAAAGAATTTCCTCAAGACATCATATCACTTGTAAAATATTGAAAATGGACTTTTCTTATTCAGAAACTCAAAAGATGATTGCGGAAACTATTCGCGATTTTGGTGCACAGCATATCAAGCCCGATATGATGAAGTGGGATGAAAGTCAAGAGTTTCCCGTTCATGTTTTTAAAGCTTTAGGCGAATTAGGTTTAATGGGCGTTTTAGTCCCTGAAGAATTTGGTGGTTCGGGCTTAGGTTACGACGAATATGTAACTGTTGTGGATGAGATTTCTCAGATTGATTCTTCTATAGGTTTGTCGGTGGCGGCACATAACTCATTATGTATAGGTCATATTTTGCAATTCGGTACTGATGAGCAAAAGAAAAAGTGGTTGCCTAAATTGGCTACTGCCGAACATATTGGTGCTTGGGCTTTAACAGAGCACAATACAGGCTCTGATGCTGGTGGTATGAGTACTACCGCAGTGAAAGATGGTGATTTGTGGGTGTTAAACGGGGCGAAAAATTTTATTACACACGCTATTTCTGGCGATATAGCTGTGGTGATTGTTCGTACTGGCGAGAAAGGAGATTCTCATGGTATATCGGCTTTTGTAGTTGAGAAAGGAACTCCAGGATTTAGTTCTGGAAAAAAAGAAAATAAATTGGGAATGCGTGCTTCAGAAACCGCTGAGTTAGTTTTTGATAATTGTCGTATTCCTGAAGGGAACTTGTTAGGTGAAGTTGGTGAAGGTTTTGTTCAGGCGATGAAGGTTTTGGATGGTGGAAGAATTTCTATCGCGGCACTTTCACTAGGTATTTCTAAAGGTGCATATAAAGCAGCCTTGAAATATTCGAAAGAAAGAGTTCAGTTTGGTAAGCCAATTTGTGAACATCAAGCCATTGCATTTAAGTTAGCCGATATGATAACTGAAATTGAAGCTTCCGAATTATTGATTTACAATGCCGCCTCTAAAAAGAACAGAGGAGAGAGCATGACTAAAGAAGGTGCCATAGCAAAGTACTATGCATCAGAAGTCTCGGTACGTGTAGCTAACGAGGCTGTGCAGATATTTGGTGGCTATGGTTATACCAAAGATTTTCCTGTAGAGAAGTTTTATAGAGACGCTAAATTGTGTACGATTGGAGAGGGAACTTCAGAGATTCAGCAAATAGTTATCTCGAAGTTGATCTTAAAATAATAATAGAAGACTAAAAAATAGATTTTTGTTTGTTTGAAAATAGAAATTTGTATATTTGCCATCCGAAAGTAGAAAAAGACAAAAGCATAAATAAGTACTCACTATGATTATTATTCCAGTAAAAGAAGGAGAAGCTATTGAAAGAGCTTTAAAACGTTTCAAGAGAAAATTCGATAAAACAGGCGCTATGCGTCAGTTGCGTTCTCGTAAGCAATTTACGAAGCCTTCTGTTGTTAAGAGAAAACAAATCATGAAAGCTGCTTATATTCAGAAGCTAAGAGAGTCTGAAGACGCTTAAATTACAATAAGACCTATTGAAAGCGCTTTTTGTGTATTTTTACATAAAAGGCGCTTTTTTTTATGACCAACATCGAGACATTCATTCGTTATCTAAGTTTTGAAAAGCGCTTATCGGTGCATACTCTTAAAGCTTACGAGAATGATCTTATCCAATTTTGCGATTATCTTGAGCTCCACAACGAGACTTCTTTGCTTGAAGTGGCTGATGTAATGCTTCGTTCGTGGATTATGTCGCTCATTGAAGCAAACTGCTCCCGCAGGACAGTTAATAGAAAGCTGTCATCTCTACGTGGTTTTTATAATTATGCTATTCGACAAGATTGGCTCCAGGTTAATCCGATGCTTAAGGTTACTTCCTTGAAGACTGAAAAGAAGATTCCTTCTTTTTTAACCGAAGCCGAGATGACACGTTTATTAGATACTACAGAATTCCCCAACACTTATGAAGGGAAAAGAGATCAACTCGTTCTTGAGATGTTCTATCATACAGGAATGCGTTTGTCAGAATTAATCGGTCTCAAGATATCTGATATCGATTTTCACCAAAAAACAATCAAGGTATTTGGGAAACGCTCCAAGCAGCGCATTATTCCAGTGTTAGATAATTTACTAGCGCTTATTAATAGGTATCTCGATTTAAGTATCGAGCAAGGCGTGGTGACTAGTCAGCACTTGTTTTCGAACAAATCAGGGAAGCTTTTGTATCCTAAATTTGTTTATGGAATCGTGAATTCATACCTTAGTAAGGTAACTAGTATGAAGCAAAAGAGTCCTCATGTCTTACGGCATGCCTTCGCAACCCATATGTTAAATGATGGAGCTGACTTGAATGCTATAAAAGAAATTCTCGGACATGCTAGTTTAACTTCTACGCAGATTTATACACATAGTTCTGCGGAGCATTTAAAAAAGGTATATAAATATGCTCATCCGAGGGGCGACAAATAATGGAGGATTGATTATGAAGGTGAGATTTCATACGGTTAACTTTACTGCAGACATCAAATTGTTGAATTTCGTACAAAAGAAAATGGACAAGCTTGATGTTTTTTATGATCATATTGTTGATGGAGATGCATATTTAAAGGTAGAGCCGTCATCTGATCGGACGAATAAGTTGGTGGAAATAAAGTTGAAAGTACCAGGAAGAGAAATAGTGGTTAAAAAACATTGTAAGAGCTTTGAAGAAGCCACGGATCAAAGTGTGGAAGCTTTAAGAAGGTCCTTAATGAAGTATAAAGAAAAGTTAAAAGCAGTAGTCTAAAAAAAAACGAAACATTATTTGTACTACTGTATTAGTTTTTTAAATTTGCAGTCTCTTTCGAAGAGGCTGTTTTTTTGTGGTCAAATTGAAAGAGTTTTTTTGCCGATGTAGCTCAGCTGGCTAGAGCAGCTGATTTGTAATCAGCAGGTCGTGGGTTCGAGTCCCTCCATCGGCTCTTCGTTCTTTATAGTATTGAAATTAGTTTTGGGGTGGGATACTCAAGCGGTCAACGAGGGCAGACTGTAAATCTGCTGGCTTAGCCTTCGAAGGTTCGAATCCTTCTCCTACCACTATTATTAGCGAGAGT
>Ga0207966_1000576_pt1 | contig 20944 bp, 18 predicted proteins | sample Knorr_S23_td_NAD_FD_185611 | JGI IMG/M metagenome (GOLD analysis project Ga0207966, IMG submission 185611) | Marine microbial communities from Southern Atlantic Ocean transect - Knorr_S23_td_NADW_ad_2500m_LV_B (SPAdes) (version 2) | ecosystem: Environmental > Aquatic > Marine > Oceanic | place...
CGTATCTAATGCTAGAAATTCAAGATTAGACTCAGTATAAACCTGCTCCGCTCTCAATCCTGCTTGAAAAGACCACACACCAATAGATTTGGCATAAGTAGCATAAGCAGAGTGCACCTGATCTTCAAAAACAAAATGATTATTCAATCCTAAGTCTGGACTAAACTCACCTGATAATAAACTATCGGTTTCAGAATACTGATCTTGGTCAATCTTACGAACTCTTGTTCCTAAACCCCATTCCCATTTACCATCATCTTCAGTACCATAGCTAAAGTCAACTTTCGACTCTAATTGATCGTCATAACGCATATTCGTTAACAACTGGTCTAAATTTAAACCAGTACCAAAAGGCACAATATCTAAAGGAATTCGCTGTTTATAAGTATTCTCCTTATCGTTGGTATTGTGCGATTTATTCAAGGTAAAATCAAGATGGAGACCATTTTCCCAATCTTTTTTCGCCGATAAATCTACACTCATATGCTCTCTGTCTGTACCACCCTCATTAATGCGATCGTACTCCTCAGAACCATCTATATTCAGCTCATTATAACGAACTGTATCTAGATTTGTTCTGATAGATGGTGTGTATTTAGCTTGTAAACTAATACTCGTAGTCTCATTCGGCGAATAATCTAAACCTCCTTTAAAGGTATGCGACTTTCTTGTATTCACGCCCCATTTCTCTTGATACAAATGGAAGGTGTCTTCCGTAAAATAAGTATGTTTTTCGCTGGTAGATTCAACAGCTCCCTCGCGATCCATATAACTATAAGAACCGAAAATATTCAATTTCTCAGAACGTCTGTTTACTAAAGCAGTAAAGTTTTTTCGATTTGGAAAACCATAACTAGCAGATACATTTCCATTGAATCCGGCCTTCTTATTCTTTTTCAAAACAATATTGATAATCCCAGCCATTCCTTCAGGGCTATACTTTGCCGAAGGATTGGTGATTAGCTCAATAGACTCTATCATCGAAGATGGCATGGTTTCCAACAATTCCGAAGAACTCAACATCGAAGGCTTTCCATCAACATACAAGCGCACTTGGTCGGAACCACGTAAGCTTATATTCCCATCCATATCCACCTGTACCGATGGTAATTTCTCCATCAATTCAATAGCAGTACCTCCAGAACTTGTAATGTCTTGATCTACATTAAATATCTTTCTATCGATTCCTTGAACCACATAAGGCTTCTCTTCTATTAACTCTACCTCCTGAAGCTGTTCTACGGATATTGTTAAATAGAACACCCCAAGATCCAACATCGGAGCCTCTTTAACTGAACTTGTACTTCCGGACACACCATCAACCTGAGCATCCTTATCAACCATCACCTTAACATTGTCAACTATCAAAGGAGCATAACCTAAATACTCTAGGAGCAGCTTATAACTACCAGCAGGAACCTTCTCAATAGTAAAAACTCCCATTTCATCAGAAATACCACCAGTCACCAACTTATCTGTCCGCTCGCTAATAAAACTTACAGCCGCATAGGAAAGCACTTGTTGTGAGAGAGAATCTGACACCTGCCCCACAACAGTAAATTGAGGTCTAGAACCTTCGCGCTTACCTGTACGCTTGTCTTGAGCAAAAAGGAAAGTTGGAAGAAATAATAGAAGGAGTAATCGGTTTTTCATGGTCTTGAGTTTTGTGCTGCAAAAGTACTAAATCGTTCATGCCCAAAATAGGGGCTATTGTTAATAATCGTTAAATAGGGTTAATCCTTAGACAGATGAGGCGATGACAATATTTCATTACTTGAAGTATTTCCTGTACTTAAAGTATTCTGAATAGACTCTTAAATACTTATCTTTGCGCCTATGTTGCAACAAATCTGGCATCTTACAAAGAAAGATATCACCCTTAATTGGCGAGAGCGCTATGCGCTTTACAGCATGTTATTGTATGTATTAAGTACTACTTATGTAGCCTTTTTAACTTTTGAGGGAACGATCAACGAACGTTCTTGGGTAGCACTCTTTTGGATTATCACACTATTTGCTGCTATTAACGCTAGCCTACAGAGCTTTAAGCGCGAATTAAGTCAGCAAGCATTATTCTATTATACCCTTGCCAAGCCTAGAGCCGTGATACTATCAAAATCACTTTATAATAGTGGCTTACTCGTAGTCCTTACCTTATTGAGTTACGGTATTTACAGTCTGTTCCTAGGAAACCCTATTACGAGTCAAGTCAGTTTTATTTTAAGTCTTATTTTGGGGAGTTCAGCAATCGCTTCTGTTTTAACCTTGGTAGCAGGGATAGCTTCAAAAACCAATAATAGTGCAGGTTTAATGGCCGTTTTAAGCATTCCATTACTCTTCCCTTTATTGCTAAATCTTATTAAGACTTCTCAACTTTGTTTGGTAGAGGCTCCGGATTTCATCGCATGGAATCAACTTGTCTTTCTGCTTCTGTTAAATATTGTTAGCGTCTTACTCTCTTACCTATTATTTCCATACCTTTGGAGGGACTAAAAAACACGGCTTTTCTATGCAAATAAAATGGTGGAAAATCCTGGGTATTATACTCGTTTTATACAGTATTATCGCAGGTTTACTGATGCCAGTTCCGCATCTTAACATCCTCAACGAAACCATTAGAAATCTATACTTTCACGTTACCATGTGGTTCAGCATGATCTTTTTGATGCTGATGTCCATGGTTCAGAGTGTTAAATACCTTAGTGGTTTTGATAAAGTACGAGACTTAAAAGCTGAAGCTCTGGCTTCAACTGGTATGTTTATTGCTCTTTTAGGTTTAACAACGGGAATGATTTGGGCTCAATTTACTTGGGGTGCTTTTTGGGTTAACGACCCTAAGCTAAACGGTGTTGCCGTAACCATGCTCATCTACCTAGCCTACTTCATCCTAAGAAATAGTATCGAAAACGAAGATGCCAAAGCTAGAGTAAGCGCCATTTACAATATCATCGCCTTTGTAATGATGATCGTATTTATTGGAGTGCTACCTCGTATGGCCGATAGCTTACATCCAGGAAATGGAGGGAATCCTGCCTTTGGAACTTACGATATGAACAATAGCATGCGCATGGTATTCTACCCAGCTGTTATCGGATGGATCTTAATAGGATCGTGGATCGCTCAATTGCGTTTCCGAATTAAAGTTTTAGAAATCAACAAGGAAAATAAATAAGAACATGAAGACTTTCATTAGCATTATTTTACTTTGCTTATTTATGATGAGTCCTGCCCTAGCTCAAAGTGTTGAGATGGCAGATGTAATGCGCTCAAACGGTAAAATCTATGTAGTTGTTGCCGTAATAGCTATCATCTTTATTGGCTTGATGGTTTACCTAGTGTGCATGGATAAAAGAGTGAAAAAACTCGAAGAAAAATAAAGGGATGAAAAAAACCGAAATTGTACTAATCCTTCTTATTGCTGTAATTATCGGCGTAGTACTTTCGCTAACCTATAATGCCAGTACCTATATTACTTTCGCCGATGCCGAAAAACGCATGGGTAAAGAGTTTACGGTAATTGGTGATCTTAACAAAGAGAAGGAAATCTCGTTTAAACCTCGTTTAAACCTCTTGACATTTTATGCTACCGACTCGCTTGCTAATGAGCGTAAGGTGTATTACCACGATGCCAAGCCACAGGACTTCGAGCGTTCAGAAAAAATTACCATGACGGGCTTCGCTACCGATTCAGGGTTTGTAGCCAATACGATTCTGATGAAATGCCCTTCGAAATACAACGAACAACAACTAGTAGAACTAGATTCTATTGCACTTCATTAAGAGATGGAATACATTGGAGAACACTCATTTATTGGAAATATTGGACAAGCCTTTATTTCGATAGCATTCGTAGCAGCAATTCTCGCTGCTTTTTGTTTTTATAAAGCCTCAAAAAATACTAGCGACCAAAGTGATTGGCGAAAAGTGGCTAGAGCTTCTTTTATCATTCACGGTATATCGGTAATTGGTATTGTTGCTACACTATTCATAATGATTTACAATCATTATTTTGAGTACCAATACGTATGGCAACACTCGTCTAGAGATTTACCTGCACGCTATATGCTTTCCTGTTTCTGGGAAGGTCAAGAAGGTAGCTTCCTACTGTGGACTTTTTGGAATGTACTTTTAGGAGGGATTCTTATTAGAAGAGCTCATAAATGGGAATTCTCTGTAATGAGTATCGTCTCTGTTATTCAGGTATTCTTGAGTTCTATGCTCTTGGGGATCTATGTTTTTGGAGTAAAAATAGGAAGTTCACCTTTTATTTTAATCCGAAACTTAGAAGAAAACATTGGTCTTCCTTGGACTGAGATGGTCGATTATCTTCAAAAGATTCCACAGTTTATGGATGGTAGAGGATTGAACCCACTACTACAAAACTACTGGATGGTGATTCATCCTCCAGTATTATTCCTAGGATTCGCATTGACTATGATTCCTTTCACTTATGCCATTGCTGCCTTATGGAAAAAGCAATATGCACAATGGGTTAAGGAAGCTCTTCCATGGGCTTTTACTGGCGTATTGGTGTTAGGTACAGGGATTTTAATGGGCGGTGCTTGGGCTTATGAGTCACTTTCTTTTGGTGGTTTCTGGGCATGGGATCCCGTAGAAAACTCATCTTTAGTTCCGTGGATCACCCTAATTGCATCAGCACATCTTATGCTGATTTTTAAAGCGCGAAAATCGGCTCTACGCGCAACATTTGCACTTACCATACTTACATTCTTACTCATCCTATACTCTACGTATTTAACAAGAAGTGGTGTTTTAGGTGATACATCGGTTCATGCCTTTGCGGGTGGACTACCAGACCAACTACTTATCTATTTATTGACATTTGTTCTTGTTTCAGCTTACCTATTCATCAGTAGATATAAACATATTCCTACTATTGAAAAAGATGAGGAAACCAGCTCGAGAGAATTCTGGATGTTCATAGGAGCCATGGTGTTATTTATCTCGGCTTTCCAGATTACTTGGTTTACATCATTACCAGTAATCAATAAAGTGTTGGGGACGCATATGGCACCGCCTATTGATGCGATTGCATTATACAATTCATGGCAAACACCATTTGCCTTGATAATAGTAGTGCTCATTGGTGTGTCTCAATTTTTATCCTACAAGAAAACAGATATCAAAAAACTCGGAAAACAATTGAGTTTCAGCATTATCAGTTCTGCATTTTTAGCCATGCTTCTCGCCTATAGTCTCGACATGTGGCACCTTTTATATGTAGTACTTTTATGGGCGACTATTTTTGCTGCTATTGCCAATTTCGATTATTGGAGAAGAATATTGCAAGGGAAACTCAGAATTGCAGGTCCTTCGATAGCACATATGGGATTCGCCTTTGTGGTCATGGGAGCCCTTCTTAGTAACGCCAATAAACAGGTGATTTCTATGAATGATAGTTTTATTTCCAAAGACTTCCCAAGTAACGAAAACCTATTGCTTGAAAAAGGTGATACGGTTGCCATGGGCGATTATTACGTACACTATAAGTACGACACTTTAAAAGGGATCAATATGAATTATCATGTTGAGTACTTTGAAAAAAATGAAGCAGGACAACTAGAATTCCAATTTAGCTTGGATCCTTTCATTCAGCTGAACGAAATAATGGGAAATGTTGCTGAACCTGCAACTGAACATTTCTTACTGTACGACGTCTATACACATCTTACCTATGCCGATGTTGATGAGCACGATTCAAACGATCCTTATCATCACGAGAGTCTGATTAACATCAATCAAGGTGACTCAGTAATCTACGACAAACACTTTCTCTACCTCGACAGCTTGATGGTTAGCACTAAAAATGATTTGAGTAGCCAAACTGCTTTAGACGTAATGCTGATTGCTAAAATCAGAATGAAGAATATGCTGGGTGAAGAAAGTGCTACGCAAGCTGTTTATGCCGTGAAGAACAATACCGCTCAGTATTTTCCTGGATTCTTAATCGACGGCGAGCTGAAGTATAAATTTGTATTCAGCGATGTAAATACAGAGGCAGGAAGCATTCAAATAAAAGCCTTTGAGCACATTGATAACGAGAAGCCTTTCATCGTATTAAAAGCAATTATCTTTCCGTATATTAACCTCTTATGGATTGGAATGGTCTTAATGGCGGTTGGAACCTTAATTGCCGTGATTCAATTATTCAAAAAGTCAAAACCTTAGTCGTATTGCAAAATGAGCAAACTAAGTTTAAATATAGTACTCATTGGAGCCGGAAATGTGGCTTGGCACCTAGCTCAGGAGCTACAAAATAAGGGGCAAAACATCCTGCAGATTTACAACCGTTCGGCAGAACCTGCTATTGACTTATCAAGCAAATTAGGCTGCGATTTCACAACGCGTATGGAGGATATCACAACTGATGCCGACCTCTATATTCTTGCAGTAAAAGACTCAGCTATTTATCAAGTTGCAAAGAGCTTAAAGCTGAAAGGAAAATTGGTCGTTCATACATCTGGCGCTATAGAGCAAGATGTAATTCCTAGCAAACGAAGAGGGGTTTTCTATCCCTTACAAACCATTTCAAAGCAGAGAAAGCTCAACTTTAAAAATAGCCCCTTTTGTATTGAAGCTTCTAAAAGCGAAGATTATAATCTATTGATGCGCTTGGCTACCCTATTGAGTCCAATGGTTTACAATATCAATTCTCATCAGCGTAAGGTATTACATATAGCAGCCGTTTTTGCTTGCAACTTCAGCAACTTCATGTATATGATTGCTGATGACATCCTAGAGAAAGAAGAGATCCCTTTAGACATCCTTCAACCTTTAATTAAGGAAACGGCAGCCAAGATTAAAAGGCATAAGCCTAAAGGAGTACAAACAGGTCCTGCTATACGAAAGGACAACGAAACCATTGAAAAACACTTTGAATACCTGAAAGAAGGGAATTATTACGATATTTATAAACTGCTTACAGAAAGTATTATTTCGGAAAATGAAAATGAATTATAAAACCAAACTTGCTCATATAAAAGCTTTTGTTTTCGATTGCGATGGTGTTCTTACCGACGGTAGTATAACACTTTTACCCGACGGAGAACAAATAAGAGTAATGAGTACTCGCGATGGATATGCACTGCAATTGGCCGTTAAAAAAGGCTATACAGTAGCACTCATCACGGGTGGAAGCTCAACAGCCGTTAAAACACGCATGAATCGTTTAGGTATTCACGATGTGTATTTAGCTTGCCATGATAAAGTTGATGCCTTGGAAGAATTAATCAGCATTCACGAGTTGAATCCTGATGAAGTCTTGTATATGGGTGATGATATGCCCGACTGGGAAGTGATGCAAAAAGTGGGCTTACCATGTTGTCCTGAAAATGCGGCACAGGAGATTAAAGATATTTCCCTGTACGTATCCTTCAAAAAAGGTGGTGAAGGTTGCGCAAGAGATGTGATTGAGCAAACCATGAAAGTACAAGGGAAATGGTCGGATAATTCTCACACCCCTTCTATCTAATGAAATATCTTAAGCTCATACGTTTGCCTAACTTGCTAATAATGGCCCTCATACAGTATATGTTACGCTATAGCTTGCTAATCCCAACCTATGGTAAAGGTCAAGTTTTAGGGGGTTTAGAGTTTGCCCTATTGGTATTTAGCATGTTACTCATTGCAGCTGGAGCTTATGTCATAAACGACTATTTTGACATACAAGTTGATGTTGAAAATCACGAAGAAGATGTATTAGTAGGTCGTAGTATCAAACGAAGAGTTGCCTTAATGCTTCATGTTCTGACTACAGGAACTGGTGTCTTTCTAGGTTTTTATATCGCTTATAAAGTTCACTACCTCGCTTTGGGAGGTATACTTGTACTTGTTGCTTACCTATTGTGGGAGTACAGTCTTCGACTGAAAAAGAAATTCTTTATTGGGAACCTAATCGTTGCTATCCTATCGGCCTTATTTGTTTTTTCACTGGCGGCTTTCGAATTATTTCCAAAAATCGATATCGCCTCTACTCCTCACCTAATCATCTTGATAAGTGTTTATGCAGGATTTGCATTCATTTGTAGTTTCATGCACGAAATCATCAAAGATTTAAAAGGTATTAAAGGAGACGAAAAATATGGCATTCACACTTTGCCAGCTGTATGGGGTATTAGTAAATCAAAAGAGTTTGTTAAGTGGTTGAGTATTCTTACAGCACTAATGGTTGTAGCGATTTCTGTTTACGAATTCAAGACACATATCTGGGCCGTTAGCTATGCAATAACTCTACTAATAGCTCCTTTGTTCCTATTGAATATTTGGGTGTATAAAGCTCGCGATCCCAAAGATTACGAAGGCATTAGCAAGCTCAATAAATTCATCATCCTTACTGGGATTCTAAGTATGTTGTTTTTTATCTAAACGGAAAACATTTCCAACAACGATCAACTAACAACCAAGATCCACATGAAGAACATCATCTTAGCTTCGAAGTCTCCAAGGAGAAAAGAATTACTAGCTCTTTTAGACTTAGAATTCACCGTTGAAGTGCGTGAAGTAGATGAAGTCTTTCCTGATAATCTTGAAGTTACTGAAGTTGCCGAATATCTAGCCAAACTCAAAGCATCGGTATTTACAGATATTAAGAAAGAACAATTAATTATTACTGCAGATACCGTTGTAGTTCTCGACGAGCAAATACTCGGTAAACCAAAAGATAAATCAGAAGCCACAACAATGCTTCAAAACTTATCGAATAGAAGTCATCTAGTCATTACAGGTGTTTGTGTCAAATCAAGCGATAAAACTATTTCCTTTTCAAACACCACTAAGGTCTATTTTAAAGAGCTTAGAGCTTCTGAAATTGACTATTATATCGAAAACTACAAGCCATTTGATAAGGCTGGTTCTTATGGTATTCAAGAATGGATTGGCGCTATAGGAATCACTAAAATTGAAGGTTCTTATTTTAATGTAGTGGGATTACCTATTCAGGACTTGAATGATATATTGGTTGATATATGGTAGACAAATTCCATATAGTATTCTTTCAAAATTTGACTCAAAAAAAGCCCACTTAGTTAAATGAGCTTTTTTGATTTTACACAATATTACAAATCACTGTAAAAACATTATCAGAGCTGAGGTATTACCGTAATACTGTTGCATTTGAAGCTTCCCTTGTTCGTTAAAGTCAAATGACTCATATAATAATACGGTTGCTGACTTAGCTTCTGTAGAATCGGTTGCAGTACGAGTAACCTCCCACTCTCCATAATAACGCACAGAACCATCTAGTAATTTTGTTTCAGAATCTACCCCAGGAAGTAAAACTAAAGGATCTGTAAGCAATTTAAAATCATACATCTTCCACATCTCAGCATTTCGCTTCTTAAGTGCATCAACACCAATAGAACCCTTTTTGCCAAAACCAGTATTTAACATGGTAAAGTCTTTCGCATAAATACTGTTATTGAAACTTTCATTCTGAAAGGCATCTAACTCTGATAAAACCGTTTGTGAATTTTTCTCAAACAAGTCCCTTGCAGAATTATCTGTTTGCATTTGACATCCTACTAAAAGTAGAGATAAACCGAAAATTGATAAAATAGCTTTCATAATGTTTATTTTTAAATTATTAGAAGTATAAAAGTATGCAATATCAGAAGGAATATCAATGAGTGAAATCACTTATCAAATAGAGCTACAACTAACACTTCATAACTAAAGTTTATACTTCCAATTCTACCTCTTACAAACTTTAAGCTAGCATAATTCCCTACCTTTGCACCTTTCAAAAAAAGGGCATTATGATTTCAGTTAACGGCATAGCAGTAGAGTTTAGTGGAGACACACTTTTTAGTGATGTTTCTTTTGTAATCAATGAGAACGACAAGATCGCATTGATGGGAAAGAACGGCGCTGGAAAATCTACCATGATGAAGATTATTGCTGGCGTTCAAAAGGCGAACCGTGGTTCTGTACAATGCCCTAAAGATGCCGTAATTGCATACTTACCTCAGCATTTGCTAACCGAAGATGATTGTACTGTTTTCGAAGAAGCTTCGAAAGCCTTTGCCAGTGTTTTTGAGATGAAATCTGAAATGGAAAAGCTCAATAAAGAGCTCGAAACCAGAACGGATTATGAATCGAATGAATACATGACTATCATTGAGCGTGTTTCTGAATTAGGTGAGAAATACTATTCCATAGAAGATGTTAATTACGATGCTGAGGTAGAAAAAGCACTCTCAGGATTGGGTTTCAAAAGAGAAGATTTTACACGTCAAACAAGTGAGTTTAGCGGTGGTTGGAGAATGCGAATTGAATTAGCAAAAATCTTACTTCAAAAACCCGACTTGGTATTACTCGATGAGCCTACCAACCATATTGATATTGAATCGGTAATTTGGCTAGAGGACTTTTTATTGAACAAAGCCAAGGCAGTAATTGTGATATCTCACGATAAGACCTTTATTGATAATATTACCAATAGGACCATTGAGGTTACTATGGGTCGTATTTACGATTATAAGGCAAACTACTCACATTACCTTCAACTGAGAGAAGAACGCAGAGAGCAGCAAATAAAAGCCTATAATGAACAACAGAAATTCATTGCCGACAATAGGGCATTCATAGAGCGATTTAGAGGGACTTATTCAAAAACGAATCAGGTAAATTCTCGCGAAAAGATGCTGGAGAAGTTAAAGATTTTACAAATTGATGAAGTCGATAATTCCTCATTAAACTTACGCTTCCCTCCTTCTCAACGATCAGGTGATTACCCTATTACTGCAGACGATTTATCAAAATCATATGGCGAGCATGTTGTGTTCAAAAACACTAACCTATCCATTGCTCGTGGGGAGAAAGTGTCGTTTGTAGGTAGAAATGGTGAAGGGAAATCTACGATGATCAAAGCCATCATGGGCGAAATAGATTTTGAAGGTTCTTGTGGATTAGGTCACAATGCTAAGGTTGGTTACTTCGCACAAAATCAAGCTTCTTTATTAGACTCAGAATTAACAGTATTTCAAACGGTCGATCAGATTGCTAAAGGTGATATTCGCTCACATATCAAATCGATACTTGGTGGTTTTATGTTCTCTGGAGATACGATAGACAAAAAAGTACGTTTCCTCTCAGGTGGTGAAAAAACGCGCCTAGCTATGGTTAAACTTCTTTTAGAACCCGTAAACGTTTTGATTCTCGATGAGCCTACCAATCACTTAGATTTAAAATCTAAAGATGTATTAAAGCAAGCCTTAATGAACTTTGATGGGACTATTATCTTAGTTTCTCACGATCGTGATTTCCTTCAGGGATTATCCAATAAGGTGTTTGAATTTAAAGACCAAAGAGTCATTGAATATTTCGAAACTATTGATGAATTCTTAGTTCGCAACCGCGTGGAGAATACAAAACAGCTTGATTTGGTGTAAATAAGTTGAAAATTCAGGATTGAAAATATCTCAAATTTGAACCTTATTGCATAGGAGTGCCTTAATGAAGGGATTCTGAAACAAGTTCAGAATGACACGAACTGTTAACTATTCACTAAAGCATTTTTTCGTAACTTGCTTTGAATCAATAAAATTCAAACATTATGAAAAAGATAATTGGAATCCTGAGCATCTTTGCTTTTTTAGCAATGAGTGCTTGTAATCAAGGAACCGAATCTACCAAAGCTGTAGAAGCACCAAGTCCAACAGAGACAACAGAAGCACAGACTCCGCCACCACCACCGGCACCTGAAGTTCAATATGTAGCACATGTATGTTCTGATGCATGCACTCCAGAAGCCTGTTATTTAGCACATGGTGAAGAGGGGCATGTTTGCGATGATAGCTGTCATGCTGGACACGATCATTAATATACAATAAACATTGCTCGATGGTCTTTGGACTATGGTCGGTAGACCATGGATTAAAACATAAAAATGAATACCAGTCTATATTTTTAGAGTGGTATTTTTTTATGTCATGCTAAATTTATTTCAGTATTCGCAATAGTCAGTATTGGCTAGATTGAGATCCTTAAACTAGTTCAGGATGACTGAATTCCTCTGTAAAGCGTAAGCCAGCCCAATATAAAGAGGACTCCACCAATTGGTGTTATAGCACCAAGAATAGTCATATTCGTAATCGAGAGTATATAAAGAGATCCGGAGAAAACAAGAATCCCAAGGGCGAATAATCTAGCCGACCAAATGAAGTGCTTAGTATCCATAGACTTCATCAATAAGCCAACAATCAGTAAAGAAAAACTGTGGTAGAAATGATATTTCACAGCGGTTTCGAAGGTAGCCTCCCTACCGTTATCCACTAATAAATCTTCCAATCCATGTGCCCCAAAAGCACCAATTATTACTGCAAAAGCGGCTAATAATGCACCTGTTTTTAAAACTGTATTTGAAGTCATAAGTTCTATTTTCATTTGAGCATTCATTCCAAAATTCGAAATTAAAGCATCTGGCCTCTAAAAACTAATAGCTAAGCATTAAAAGCTAAAAAAATGCCTACCTTTGCGGCCTCAAAATTAGCACTATGATTACTGCAACTAACGTTTCCATTCAGTTCGGGAAAAGGGTATTATTTGATGACGTCAACGTTAAATTCCACGGCGAACGATGCTATGGAATGATCGGAGCCAATGGTGCCGGGAAATCTACTTTCATGAAAGTACTGGCTGGCGAGATGGAGGCAAATACTGGACAAGTAAGTTTAGGCTCTGGAAAACGTATGGCTGTACTAAGTCAAGATCATTTTGCTTACGATGAGGTTTCGGTATTGAACACCGTAATCATGGGTCACAAAGAGCTGTGGGACTTGATGCAGAAGAAAGATGCTATTTATGCCAAGCCTGACTTTAATGAAGAGGACGGTATTAAAGCCGCTGATTTGGAAGTTCAGTTTGAGGAGATGAATGGATGGAATGCAGAGCCAGACGCGTCTAACCTATTATGTGGTCTAGGTATTCCTGCTGAGGATCACTATAAATTAATGAAGGACCTTGAGGGAAGCGTTAAAGTTAGAGCTTTACTAGCTCAAGCCTTATTTGGTAATCCGGATGTGCTCATCCTCGATGAGCCTACCAACCACTTGGATTTAAAAACCATCGAATGGCTGGAAGATTTCCTGCTAAACTTTAAGAATACAGTGATTGTGGTTTCTCACGACCGTCACTTCCTTGATACAGTTTGTACGAATATTGCCGATATCGACTTTGGGAAAATCAACCTATTTACAGGTAACTATTCTTTCTGGTACGAATCGAGTCAATTGGCCTTGCGTCAACGTTCTTCGGCAAACAAGAAAGCTGAAGACAAGCGTAAAGAGCTTAAAGAGTTCATCTCTCGTTTTAGCGCCAATGCTTCTAAAAGTAAGCAAGCAACGAGTCGTAAGAAATTATTAGAAAAAATTAACCTAGATGATATTCAAGCATCTAGCCGTAAATACCCAGCAATTATCTTTAATCAATTGCGTGAAGCGGGCGATCAAATACTTGATGTAGATTCGCTAACAGCGCATGCCGATGATGGTACACTTTTATTTGAGAAATTAAGCTTCAAAGTAAATAGAGGTGATAAGGTTGCTATACTAGCAGGTAACAAAATAGCACTTACTGCCTTGTACAATATTTTAGATGGAAGAAAACAAGCTACATCAGGCACCTTCTCATACGGACAAACCATCACCCAAGCATATCTTCCAAACGATAATGCTCAATACTTTAACACCGATGACAACCTGATTGATTGGTTGCGTCAGTTCTCTGAAATAAAAGACGAAGTGTATGTAAGAGGTTTCTTAGGGAAAATGCTATTCAGCGGTGAAGAAACTTTTAAATCTGCCCGAGTTTTATCGGGTGGTGAAAAAGTAAGGTGTATGCTTTCGCGCATGATGTTAAAAGAAGCTAACTTACTCATGTTTAATGAGCCCACTAGTCACTTGGATCTTGAATCGATTCAAGCACTTAACAATGCGATGAAAGACTTTAAGGGTACGATGTTATTCTCTTCTCATGACCATACCGTAATTCAATCTGTAGCGAATAGAATTGTCGAAATTATGCCGAGTTCTCATCACGATAAATTGATGGACTACGATGATTTCATTCAGTTTAGAAAAACTTTAGAAAAGAAATAAGTACTAGGTACAAAGTATAAATAATTAGAGCCTTCCTTTTATAGGGTGGCTTTTTTTATGAATCAATTTTTTTCTCGGATTTATAATACTGAGAACGCAATATTGCCAAAGTCATTCTCGAATTATCATGACTCCACCCGGGAGGATAAAAAACATATTTCAACTTGCTAATAAAACCTACATTCAAGCGTAGATCCTTTACAATTTGTCACCATTCGTAAAATGGCATTGCTAATACTGTAGGTTATATCACGAACAACTTTTTTAAAGATTAATTATAAATTTAATACAGAACTAAACAATTGGATAATTTCAGACCGATATTAATAACAACAAAACAGATTCATATAAATCGCTGTAGATGGGTTATTAAAAATGGATGCAAAAAATAACACTATTTGTATTCTAAGCCTAATAAACTAAAATTGTTAGTATAACTTACCTAAATCAATGGTGTTGCACTCATATATTAAACAAGGTTTTCTTATTTTTGGGATAACTTAAACTAATATTTCAGATGAAATCTAGAAAACTCCTCCCATTTTTATTCTTCCTGTTCATTTCTATTAATATTAGCGCTCAGCATACCATTAAAGGTACTGTATACGACAGTAAGTCAAAAGAAACATTAATTGGGGCTAACATTGTTGTAACAAATACAGGTAAAGGAACGATGACTGATTTCGATGGTTTTTTCCAAATCGAGGTTTCATTCTTACCAGCAGAGATAGAAGTGTCTTTTATTGGCTTTACTCTAAAAACAGTAAAAGTAAATTCTACAGATGCTCTTAACATCTACTTGAGTGAGGACAAGTTAGTCCTTTCGGAGGTCGTTATTATTGACTCTCGATTAACTGAAAAACAAAAGCAATCTCCTATTACTATTGAAGCAATGGATGTAATTGCCATTAAAGAAAATCCAGCAGCTAGCTTTTACGAAGGTTTAGGAGCTCTCAAAGGGGTTGATGTTACATCAGCAAGTTTAGGATTTAAAATCATTAACACTCGAGGGTTTAATTCAACATCACCTGTACGTTCCCTTCAGATTATCGATGGTGTAGATAATCAATCTCCTGGTTTAAACTTCTCCTTGGGGAACTTTTTGGGCTCTTCAGAGCTAGACCTAAAAAAGATAGAGATTATAGTAGGTGCTAATTCAGCATTATACGGCCCGAATGCCTTTAATGGTGTGATAAGTATGGAGACTAAAGATCCATTTCAATTTAGAGGTTTTTCTGCTCAAGTAAAGGGTGGTGATAGAGATTTAAGTGAGGTGTCATTTAGGCTTGCAGATGTTTATACGAATTCCAAAGGAGAAGAGAAGTTTGGCTACAAATACAACTTCTTCAGAATGAGCGCACATGACTGGGTTGCCAATAACTATGACCAAGCCTATGACACTCCTTCATCGATACTCAATCCAGGTGGCTACGATGCTGTAAATGTTTATGGCGATGAGTATTATGCCGAATGGAATGATATTAAAGAATTCCCTGGTTTAGGAACCTTCCACCGTACAGGGTATAAAGAAGAAGATCTTGCTGACTACAATACTGAAAACTTCAAAATGAATGGTAGCTTTTTTTATAAGCCTACCGAAAAAACAGAATTAATTTACTCAACGAACTACGGAACTGGAACAACCATCTATCAAGGTGATAATAGATATAGTCTGAAAAATTTGAAGTTCTATCAGAACCGATTAGAATTTCGTCAAAAAGACAAGTTCTTTATTCGTTTATATGAAACTCATGAAGATGCTGGTAACACTTATGATATCGTAGCCACTGCCAATTCTTTAATGAACATGACCAAAGATAACTTTACTTGGGCGAGTGATTATGCCACCCTGTGGAAAGATTATGTGCCACAAATACAGCAACTTGAAGGCTGGGTGCCTATTGAAGTGTTAAATGAAGATACCAATGGAAATGGGCTACCTGACATTCTAGACCCAGGGTTTTATGAAGCTTGGCAAAATAATGCTCAATCAGTTTTAGATGCTAACCAAGATGCTTTAGCTGGATTTCATCAGTTGGTTTCCGACTCCGTAAATAATATGGTTGGGCAACAAGGCTATGCATACCTACAACCTGGCACTCCCGAATTTGAGGAAGCCTTCAATAATATTACTACACAAACTAGGTATGATAAAAATGGTAACCTTGTTGGTGGAACGATGTTCTACGATAAATCAAAATTGTACCATGCCCAGGCCGAATACAAATTTGATCTTGGTAAGAGTAAATTTACAGTAGGGGCAAATGCACGTATGTATAAACCCGACTCTGATGGAAGTATCTTTGACGATGGGTTCGTACAAAATTTTGAAAATAGATTTCTCTATGATGCAATTGGGAATCCCTTACTCGAATTCGACACATCTCAAGTGAACATAGGAACTCCATGGGTGCCAGAATTTGTAGAAGTTATAGACACAACCCACTTATTTGAAATTGACACAACTATTATTGACAAACAAATCACCAATAAAGAATTTGGAGTTTACGCGGGTGTAAATAGAGATTTCTGGAGTGAAACTTTGAAATTATCAGCAACCATTAGAATGGATAAAAATCAGAATTTTGATTATTTATTCTCACCTGCTGCTTCAATAGTTTATACTCCTTCTGAAAAAGATGTATTAAGAGTTTCCTTGTCCTCAGCAATTAGAAATCCTACACTTACCGATCAGTATTTAAATTATGACGTTGGACCTGCGATACTTTTAGGGAATATCGACGGCTTTGGTTTTGATGAATATTTCGTGAATATCGATTCTTTAGAACAGTATTTTCTTCCTGCACTTTATAATCCTGATGCTCTTTTAGGTGGTTTTATGCAAGTAGACCCCATTAAACCAGAGAAAGTGAAAACTGTTGAAGTAGGTTACAGAACTACCTTATTCAATAAGCTTTATGTAGATGTAAGTGCCTACTACAGTTCATATACCGACTTTATTGGTTACCAAACTGGTGCTTCTTTCAGATTTGGATCTACTAAGGTTGCTGACCAACAAGATGTGATTGATGGGTGGGCTGAAGCTGTGGGAGATACGATAGATAATTACAATGACATCCTACTTCCTTCTATTCAAGGTTACAGAGTTGCTGCTAATGCAAAAGACAAAGTAAGCACCAAGGGTTTCACAATTGGAATGAATTACTTCCTAAGTCAACATGTAACTATCAACGGGAATTACTCATGGAATAAGTTGAATAAAAAAGGTGCTGACGATCCTATTATTCCTGCCTATAACACACCAGAACATAAATTTAACCTCGGTTTATCGGCTAGAGACCTAACGTTTGCAGGCATTACCCAACATTGGGGATTAAGCTTTAATTACAAATGGGTAGAAGGTTTTGTATTCGAGGGTTCACCTCAATTTACGGGAGTAGTACCTACTTACGCTCAGCTTGATGCACAAATCAACAAAGAAATTCCTGAATTTAAAGCCTTTGTAAAACTTGGGGCATCCAACCTACTTAATACTCATACTTTTCAAGTTTACGGTGGGCCAAGAGTTGGGCGTATGATGTACATATCGTTACAATTTGATATATAAATATATTATTCACTAAATACTAACCACCACCTTCGGGTGGTTTTTTTTTGAATGGCAGCATATCAAAGCGCTGACATATAACTTCTTGCATTTGTTTGGAGCTTATAAAACATCTATATTTAAGAGGATTTTAACCCTCTAAAGATGAAAAACCATGCTTTTAGAATGATGGCAATAGCTATTATTCTGGGGATGTCTTTTGCCAATGCGCAAAACTAGATACCTCGATGAGATTTTAATGATGTAACGGTCAGCTCAAATGTAGTGTACGGTTCCAATATCGGAATCATTACACAAGCACCAGCTCTGGAAGATCTTATTATGGATGTTTACGAGCCAACTGGAGATACACAAACTGATAGACCAGTTGTGATTATGCTTCACACAGGATCTTTCCTTCCTGCGATTGTTAACGGACAAGCTACGGGTAGTAAAACGGACAACTCTATTGTGGAGATGTGTATGCGTTTTGCGAAGAAAGGTTATGTAGCAGTGGCTATTGACTACCGTTTAGGCTGGAATCCTATCTCTCCTTCGGAAGATGTGAGAAGAAGCACGCTTATTCAAGCGGCTTACCGTGGGCTTCAAGATACTAAAACAGCTGTGCGTTTCTTAAGAAAATCAGCTGCTGAAGATGGTAACCCTTATGGTGTTGGTGATCAATTTGTTGTGGGTGGACATGGTACGGGTGGATATCTCTCACTTTCTATGGCTACTTTGAACGATTACGAATCAGAACTTTTGATGCCTAAATTCATCGACACTTCTGATGAGACAATCGCTATCTATGGTCAGCCTGTTCCTTACATTATGCAATCTATGTGGGGTAACTTTGAAGCTACTAACTACTGTTGGCATCCTGCTTATGACCTAAATGGTGACGGTATATTTGAGGATGTTCCTCTTTGTGTCCCTAATCATGTTGGATACAGCTCTGAAGTAGATATGGTATTTAATGCTGGGTGTGTGATTTCGATGAAATAGCAGGGTGTACTGACCCTCTATATATTGAGTACAACGAATTGGCTACCGACGATGATGGCTCTTGTACAACAATAGCAATTGTAGGTTGTACCATTCAAATGCTTTTAACTATACTCCTACTGCTAACAGTGATAGTGGTAACTGTATAACAGACATTAATGTGCTTTTTAAAAATGTTGCCTCCAACTCTACTGCTAACTACAATGTTCAAGAAGATCAAATTAGTGTTCTATTAGGTTCCTCAGAAATTACTACTGGTGATTTAATCGGTGGATTTTACATTTCTGATGGACAACTTTACTGTGGTGGTTATGCTGAATGGACTGAAACCGAAAGTTTGAGTATTGCTCTTTGGGCCGACGATCCGAATACGACAGAAATTGAAGGATTTATTGAAGGCCAAACTATCTATTGGATTGCACATCAAACTGCTACACAACAAAACTACTTATTAGAGATTACCTACACCTTAAGTGACGGCACATTCGAAATAGGTACTCTCGACTTTTTTGCCGGAATAAACACAAGCACTACAACAGTGATTGGTTGTTTAGACAATGCTGCCTTTAACTATAATGAGAATGCCTTTATCAATGATGGTTCATGTGTGCCATTTATTTATGGGTGTATAGACGAAACACTCTGTAACTACAACGAACAAGTAAATACAGATGATGGATCTTGTTATTCATTTGATGTAACCCTCACAGGTCTTGAATACGATAGCCCTATGATTGCTAACTCCGATTTACCAAACCCAGTATTCAATTGGTTTCTAAATGGAGAAGCATTATCAGTTTCGGGAAGTGAGTTTACTCCTTAGGTAAATGGGGAGTATATGGTATCAGTTACAGACGATTTGGGTTGTACCCTATCAGAAACTTTTATTGTAGAAAATGTGAGTGTCGAAGACATGAGCTCGCCTAACATTTCTATTTACCCTATGCCAGCTACTCGATGCTGGAACAGCAACTATCAATAAGCTAAAGCTACATACTATAGAAGGTAAAGTTATTAGGTATCTAAAACCAGATACTAAGTCTTATCGTTTAAATTGTCAAAATTTAGCACATGGACTTTATTATCTCACTTTAGATATTGAAGATCGCTTAACAAAAAAGCTGATTGTTATTGAATAGCTTAGATAAAGCTATGAATGTATAAAGCCCTTTTGACTGATGTCAAAAGGGCTTATTTATTTTTGACCTGAAACTACTTTAAAGGGAATAATTTTAAGTCCTTAATTTCGAAATTCAACTCTGTAGAAAAATCAATTTTCAAAGAATTAAACTCCTCGTCTAAAACAAAACTATACCCTTTCACTTTAGTGCTTGGTAATTTCTTCTTTCCTTTATTTTTTTTTTGAAATGCTCTAATCTTAAGATTCTCATCTGAGGGAATTGCTACAAGCATCCCTTTAACAAGATTCTCGTAAATCACATGCTCTGTATTTACAAAAGGTATATTGGCCATCTTAGTACAAGTTAGGTAAGCATGAATTAAGTTCATTTATTCTACTAGCTCTGATGAATTCGCCTAAAATGAAGTCAGTATAAGCTAACACCTTATTTGCCTTCCCCTTTTCTGAAGTCCGCGCTAAGTCAATTTTATAAAAACTCAATTCTTGACTAACACTTATATACCCCAAGGGTTCTCTCAATAGAATGTTTATTTTAGCAGAATCGGTTTGAGTAAAAATAGTTGCACTTAAAAATGTAAAAAATAGGTGGTTTATATATTAGTTTTCTTTTCAGCCTAAATTCTTTGGCAACTTACAATTAATAAAAATGAAAAAACTTTTTTAACTGTTGTTTACTACCCTCACCTCTTAAAACCTCTATTACGATACTAATTTTTTCTTGCGATTAAAAGATCTATTCTTAGCATAATAAATTTTAATTGTATATTTTTTTAGTGTACATAAATAATTTTTGAATTTAGACTTTAAATTACATTTAACTGTATATTTGTCTAGTGTACAAAACACGTTAAATTTTAAGATTTAACTTGTACACATATATATTTTTAGAAAGAGTAAGACGTATTAAACGTTTTTCTCAATAACAATAACTAATTTTAATCATCATGAAATTCCTGTTTTTTACATTTTTAAGTGCAACTATGTTTGCTCAAACAACACCTATTGACCTGCCAGTTGATTTCGAGGGTTCAACTGTAAATTATACCATGTCTGATTTTGGAGGCAACCAATCTTCTTTGGTGACAGATCCTTCAAACCAAACGGACATGGTTGTGAAAGTCATCAAAACTTCCGGGG
>Ga0207966_1000579_pt1 | contig 20862 bp, 24 predicted proteins | sample Knorr_S23_td_NAD_FD_185611 | JGI IMG/M metagenome (GOLD analysis project Ga0207966, IMG submission 185611) | Marine microbial communities from Southern Atlantic Ocean transect - Knorr_S23_td_NADW_ad_2500m_LV_B (SPAdes) (version 2) | ecosystem: Environmental > Aquatic > Marine > Oceanic | place...
TTGAAACCGTCTTGGTTCTCAAGATATTCTATGTCTAATTTCTCAAAAACAGCTTTTTCCAATCCGACTTTTCTTGCAGATATTCCTGCTAATTTGACGCCCGTTTCTTTATCTTGATACATTTCTAATCTTATTTTACCGTCCACATCCTCTCTTCTGCTATAGATATTAGTGATTAGTCTTGCTTCTTCCAATAGATCTATCATCGATACATGACCGGGACTATAGTCATGACTTCCATAGATAACATAAACTGGAATACTTAATTGCGTTAATTCTCTCAATTTTCTAATTATTTTCTTAACTTGTTCTAGTTCAGGCACCGGTTTATCGAAGAAATCCCCTGCAATGATGATGAATTTTACGCCTTCCTTAATGGAAATATCTATTGATTCATTGAACGATTCAATCTCTAACTCCATCAATTTCTTGTCCTTATGTGCTCCGATATGTATATCTGCCATATGTGCAAATTTGAACATTTATTTTCTCTTAAAACAATATATTTTGCTTATAGAAAAAGGAATTGTTTATTTTATTCCGAAGATTAATTATGTTAACTTGAAGCCGTTAACCTCTATTGTTTTACTTTTGTTTATTCTAGTTATTCCTTTTCATTATGTACCTATAATTTCATCGCAAAATTGGAATGAAGCAGGATATTACATTGACGCAGCAGAAGATTACGGTTATGATTGGTCTCATTTAAATTATAATACATTTGCAACCAATCATAATCCACAACAAAAAATCAATCAACATAACATTGATGATCTTGAAATAAAATGGATTTTTCCAATTCCTGAATCGCAAAATAATAGTTTGGGTGGTTATAACGTTGCAGGACAGGGTGAAGTCTCTAGCCCACTTTTAATTAACGGAACTGTATTTTTTGCAACTGCTCAAGGAAAAATATTCGCGTTAAATGCAAAAACTGGAAATCCTATCTGGATTCATACACTTGACCTTAACAGACAACGCGATGAACAAGCAAATCTCCCAATATTTGTTGGAAAAGGCATTACTCATGTACATGGTATTACTTATTATGATGGTCAACTTTATGTTCCTTCTCCTCCTTGTGATATTGTTATACTAGATTCAATAAGTGGTGAAATAACACGAAGAATTCGTGATATTTGTGATGTTGGTGAATCTTTGGGAAATACAGGGCAATATAAGGGCCCACAATCATATGGGCCTACTATTTCTAAACGAAACAACGTTATGATAGTTTCTGGGGGTTCTGTAGATGAAACCAATAGAGGTGGCCGTGGGTTTTTTGCTGGATATAACTTAACAACTGGTGATTTACTATGGCGTTTTTTTGTTCTTCCACCATCAGGTGGTGATTCTAATTGGGCCTTAATTCATGCAGATCGTGGTTGGATTCGAGGTGTTAGAGCAAGTGATTTGCCTCGAGAATCACTTTTGAACGATTGGGGTGAAGCTGGAAAGCTTGGAAGCCAAGCTGGACCTAATCGTGGCCAATGGATAATTGATGAAGAAAGTGGGATTGTATATGTTGGGACTACTCATGCAGCTCCTGCTTCTAATGCTACAAATCGTCCTGGCCCAAATGTTTTTGCCGGTTCTATTCTCGCATTAAATTCTACTAATGGCGAGTTAGTTTGGTGGCATCAGCTAGTTCCACATGATCTTTCCGATTGGGATTGTAATTGGAATATGATATTAGCTCGAATTGAATTTTCATCAGAAACAAAAAAAATAATTTTTAAAGGTTGCAAGGATGGGGCCATGCACGCTTTTGATACAATTGATGGCAGTTTGATTTGGTCTTTTGTCCCACCAACTGTAAAAACTTGTGAATTATGTAAATTACCAGATCCAAACAATCCTTTACAATTAAAAATTCCTTGGGCTAATTACCCTGATAATATTCCTTTTCTTCGAAACCCTGCTGGCAGAGGTGGGCTAGTATCTGATATAACCATAGTACATAACACTATTTATTATGGAACATATAATTTTTGGGACTATGTACGTGTGACTAATGTACCACCTCATCGACCTAATAGCGAAGGAGGTCAGTCTCTTCCATTGCCATTTTATCTTGAATCTAACTCTACTATCTATGCATTAAATGCTGATTCAGGCACAATTAAATGGACTTATACGGTTGAAGGAAGCGGATATCGGTTTGGTTTAATTTCATCTGGTAAAATGCTTATGTTTTCTTCTACTGATGGCAAAATCCGAGCCATAAATTCTGACTCTGGAAAAGAAATCTGGTCCAAATATTTAGGTGTTGGTCTTTTAACATCTCCAATAATCGGCGCAGACATTGATAGTAACATGATGATATTGCAATCATTTGGAGGACAATTAACACCAAATAAACAAAAAATATCTGGTGCATTAATCGCGTTTCATTTACCCCCCAATAGTCAAATATAAATTAATATCTATTCTTATCTTTACTATGAAAACAAATAAACTTCAAATTTATGATATAGCTCCTAATTTTAATCTTTTAGGAGTTGATAATCTAAAACATTCCTTATCATATTTTGACAATGTTAAAGTTTTAGTTATTATGTTTACATGTAATCATTGTCCAGTTGTAAAAGCATATGAAAATCGATTGATTAAAATTCAGGATGATTATAAGAATAAAAGCGTAGAGTTAGTTGCAATTAATTCAAATGAAACTTTAAATTATCCAGAAGATTCTTTTGATAAGATGATTGTTCGCTCTAATGAAAAAAGTTATAATTTTCATTATCTCAGAGATGAAGATCAAACCATTGCTGATGCATATGGCGCTGAACGCACGCCTGAAATATTTGCATTTGATCAAGATAGAAAACTTCGTTATCATGGTAGAATAGATGATAATAAGGACGACTCTTTAGTTCAATTTCATGATCTTCGAAACGCAATTAATTGCATTTTAACCGAAACTCCGATTGAAAATCCCGAAACAACTTCAATTGGCTGCTCAATTAAATGGCTAACCTGATCTCAATTGATAATGAACATTAGAAAACTAGGTGTTTTCCTTTTCAATCCAGATGAATTTTTTCTGCATTGATTTCGGGTATATTTTATTCCAATCTACTTCGACTTTCTCTGACCATTTTTTATATATGCGTGGATCTATGTAATTTTTTAATGAAGTATTAAGATTGTATTCTTTAGTTTTCGTATCTAATTCGAATTTTCGCTTTAATTTGTCATGTCTCTCTACTAATTTGACCTGTTTCCTGTTTAATCGTTCCTTTTCTTTTCCAATTTTAATTTTTTGCCTCTCTAATTTCTTTATTGATTTTGAATTTTTCGATTTCCGTGCTTGTAATTTATGCGATTCTTCATTTAGACATCTTACTAGTTCTTTATCGATAATTACTTTATTATTACATAAAACACAATTATATTTTTGATTGTTTATTACTTTTTTAATTTTTCTTAATTCTTTATTTACTTCATTTATTTTGTTTTCTTTCTTCTTCATATTCTCTTCCCAATTTTTTGTAGGTGTTTTTTTATGATTGCATTGTCTTGCTGCCTCTAAATTTGCCATCTTTGCATGATAAATTTTTATATATTCGTCGTTTGTAGATTGCAGTCCACACTTTTCTAAATAATCTATAACTTCATTTGTTGCATGATATGTTCTGAATACTTTTGCAGTAATTCCTTTCATACATTCTGATAAAAATTTATTTACATGACTTGATGATATTTTATCAAATATTGCATCCTCTTCCTTTTTTCCTTTTGTAAATTCTTCTAGATTGTTAATCAATAATGTTGTGTAATCCTTATTCTTGCCTTTCTTCGTATCTTTTTCTTCTATTGTTTTTTTCCATCTTACACTATCTTTACCAAGAAAATCAAATTCTATTTTATTTCCACTGATTTTCACATGTTCTATTCTTAAAGTTGTTGCTCCTACAGTGTCTGCCTCATCTTCCGTGTCTTTTTCATCTCCTACTCTCAATGCCAATTTGTCTATTAGATATGCTACAGTTGCAACTTTACGTCTATCCTTATCAGAAGATTCTAAATTATTTTCAATATGATTTCTTATTTTTTTAATTGATTTCCTCAGTTTAATTGCTTGTTCATACTTTGCTTTATCCTGTTCTTGACGTATTGTAGATGACTCTGATAACCACACATATTTGTTTTTATTAGTTAATTTATCGTGCCATTTTGCTAACCATGTTGATTCTTTATCATTTTCAATCTTTTTCCATGTCTTGTCTTTTATGGGACATGGAGGAATCGGTGATTCCTTTCCTAAATTTAAAACAATTTCATTTGGTTCTGCTCTTCTTTTCCACTTTCCTCTGGAGGGGTGTTCTCCTCTTCCCATAAAAATTGATGCTGGTTCAACCATATAGTTGCCAACTTCTGTTTTGATTCCATTTACTATTGCATAGCCATGTTTCTCTTTTAGAATCTCTCTTCTTTCTTTCCGTTCTTTTGCGAGTTTCTTCTTTATTTCTGGTCTGGAATTATATTCTTTTTCTTTTTCTTGAATTTTTATCATTTCTGAAAAATCGAAACTATTTATTGATAAATTGTGATATTTCCCTTCAAAATTTTTTAGAAAATCTTTTAGAAAATTCTTTATAAAAATTTTATCTTTAACATATACCGTTTCTCTTTTTTTTGTCCATGCCCATGCCATTTCTTCTTGAATTTCTGTTAATCTTATTTTTTTACCATTTATTTTTATTGATATCTCTTGATAATTATATTTCGGTGGAAATAATACCCCATTATGTTCTAATGTTTTCCATTTCATTTTTTTCACTAATTAATTTACTTTATTCTTATAAATAGAATAAAAATTTTCAGTTTTATATACATATAATGTATTTTTATTATTGCTGTTTGTTTATGTTAATTGTTTAATTAAATCTCTGTAATCATTTGTTACTATTTTTAGCTCCTTTACTCCTTCTTCTAATGGCATTGATCTTATTTCTGTTCCTTGTAAAGTTAGCATTTGACCCCATTTTTTTTCTAATACTAGTTTTATTGCTTTATAACCCAGTCTGGCTCCGTATACTCTGTCAAATGCTGAAGGTGTGCCTCCTCTTGCTAAATGACCTAAAACTATATGCCTTGTTTCTATTCCTGTATTTTTTTCAATTACTTTTGCTACTTTTTCTCCCGCTCCTCCTAATTTTACATGACCAAATGCATCTAATTCTTTATCTTGTGTAGTGTGAGATCCTTCTTTTTCTTTTGCTCCTTCTGCAATTACAATAATGCCGCTTTTTTGACCTTCATGCTTTAATTTTTTGATTTTTTCACATATTTCTTGAATATCGTATTTTTCCTCTGGATATAATATTAAATCTGCTCCAGATGCTAATCCTGAATGTACTGCTAACCATCCTGCATGTCTGCCCATTACCTCTACTACCATGAATCTTTCATGTGATCTGCCTGTAGTCCTTATTCGATCAATTGCACTTACTGTGATATTTATTGCGGTATCGAATCCTATTGTATAATCTGTTGAAAAAAGATCATTATCAATTGTTTTTGGTACACCAACAACATTTACTCCGTTTTTATATAATTCATTTGCTACACCTAGAGTATCTTCTCCTCCCATTGCAATAAGACCATCTGCTATTTGATTCAAATTATCTGAAACTCTCTTTATTCCATTTTCCATTTTTATGGGATTTGTTCTACTCGATAGTAAAAATGTACCGCCCTCTGAATGTAAGTTCTTAACATCTTCCCACTTTAATGGAAAATGATCTAATTCAATTAATCCTGCCCATCCTTTTTTTATACCTATCATTTCAATTTTATTTTCTTTAGCTACCTTTACTACTGAGCGTATTACAGGATTTAATCCAGGCGCATCACCGCCCCCAGTTAGTATTGCTATTTTCATTTTTTCCCTAAATTCAATAAGTTGATTTAATCTACTCTTTTACCTTCAAATATTATCTCTTTTATTTTTGCCGTAATATTTAGTGGATCTTGATGCTGCCATACATTTCTTCCCACAGCTACTCCTGTCGCTCCTGCATCCATTACTCCGGTTACTAGTTTCAAAAAATCTTCATCTGTATTTGTTTTTGGACCGCCCGACATGAATACATGTGCCTTGCCTGCAGATTGCACTGCCCATTTAAAATCCTCTGAATTCCCTGAATATTTTATCTTTACAGCATCTGCACCTAGTTCTAAACCAATTCGTGCCGCATATGCCACCGTTTCTTTTGTTGAATCCCCTCCAAGATCAGGAATTTTTCCTCCTCTTGGGTATACCCATGATATTGCTGGGAGCCCATGATCATGTGCTTCTTCTTGTATTCTGCCAAATTCTTGAAACATTTCTGATTCATACGAACTTCCTGCATAGATAGTGTATCCAATTCCTTTTGCTCCAATACTAATTGCTTTTTTCACCGAACACACTTGTCTTGATATAACATCGCCCTTCGTTAGATTGGCTTTTCCATTTACTTTAACTATGAGAGGAATTCCTGACGATTCTTTATAATATTTTTCAGCACATCCTTTTTGAAATACAACTCCTGAAAAATTTCCTTTTTCAGCTATATCCATGATAAATTGCGGATTTACATTTCTATCATCAAAATCTGCACTTGGTCCATGTTCAAGACCTTGGTCATAAGCTATTAACAAGCTCTTTCCATCTTTTAAAAATGGTTTCATTAAATCTTCCATATTGTATCAATATTTTTATCACAAAACATATTAATATTTCTTATCGTTTTTATCTATAAGATTACATTCAATTTTTTTTTAAATTAGTCGTGTTAAATGGTTTAAGCCACCAATAATATCACCTTCTAACGTCATGAAGATGGCATCGTTTACATGTGAACGAATTCTTCTTAAAATCGGTGAAATTTCTTTCTGTCTATAATTTGAAAATCCTGTAGTAGTTAATTCAGTATTAAAAGAAGGAATGGCAATAATTTCCATTATTCCCTCACTTGATTCAAACAGATATTTTTTTTCCACTTTTAATACTGCCCATATTTGACTTCCCGATATTGGACTTGAATATTGATTAAAAATTGGGTGCAGATGACCTATGATGATCCTGTCAAGATTTACAAAGTTCTGTTTTGGTTTAGTATGCCCATGTAATAAGCCTGATTTTTCTATTGTAATCCCATGTACACTTTCTAAACTAACTTTTTTTACTAATAATGATTTTAAACCACCATCATGATTTCCTGGTATTATTCTCACTTGCGAATATGTAGATATATCATGAAAAAATTTAGGTATTTCTCTCCTTTCAGAATTGGTTATTCTGTTAATGCTGTCTTTTACATCGCCTAATATTATTACATCTTCAGGTTGATATTGTTGAATTAATTCAATTAATAATCTTTTCATTTTTTCAGTTGAAGTCTCAATTGAAATGCCTTTTTTCGCGAATCTTTCTTCAAAACCTATATGAAGATCACTTATTACTATATGTTTCTTATTTTCCTCTTTCAGGAGAAGAGCTGGATGAGGATGTAGTATCTTAATCAATTTAATTATCTGCTATATATCAGCAAGTATGTTAAATTATTAATGGTTCAGAGAAATTCTATTAAAATCTCTTCAAGAATTGATAAATTGATTAACAATGGTGGAGTAAAGTTGCATAAATTTTTACCTAGTAATAGAGAAATATGGACTGTTATTGGAAGCCTTGGAGATCAAATTATATTCATAAATAATAACTATTGCACGTGTAAAGCATTATATTTTTCTATTATGAGAAATAATTTTCAAATATGTTATCATTTACAGGCAGTTCTTACTGCTCAGAAAAATAAGAAATATGTTATAATTGAAATTTCTGATTATGACTATTGTAATTTCATTTCTTTACTAACTAAAAGTATATGCAAACAATTTACAACAAAATAAATTTATTATTCTATGATTTCTTCAAATTCAGTTACAGGAACTGCTGCTAAAGTTTCGACTCGTGTTCTTCCCTTTTTTCCTTGAACCACACTTAATTTCATAACTGATTGAATGTCTGGTGCTTCTACAATTGTTACTATGTCATATCTACCAATAACCGCATACTCAGCCAATATTTTAATTCCTAGATTCTCAGCTTCATTTTTGAATTCCACACTTCTACTTTTGGAGAGAAGTGGATCACTTATTCCTTTTTCAGTAAAGGTTACTAATCGTATAAAATGAGGCATTATGTGTTTATGCAGATTATATTATTTATCTATGACTTATTTAGTGGATTTTACTATTACTCTTCCCCATTTGCTTTCTAATTTATTATTAATAAATAAATTCACGGCTTTTAATAACGCTTTATTTTCAGCTTCTCTTCCCAATCTCTTAATTTTTTCTAATTGATCATTTGAATTAACCTTAAATGATTCTTGTACAATTATTGGACCTTGATCTAAATCTACCGTTACAAAATGCGCAGTCGCTCCTGAAACTCTTACACCTTTTTCAAATACTTGTACATATGCCATTGCTCCTGGAAATGCAGGTAGAAGGGAAGGGTGGATATTAATAATTCTGTTTGTATAATTCCATACAAATTTTGGTGAAAGAATTTTCATATATCTTGCTAAAACAATAAAATCCACATTATTCTTTTCTAATATCTTCAAAATTCGTTTTTCCCTTACTGTTTGATCATTATCTTTTACCAACAAAAATTGAATTCCAAATTTTTCACAAATTACCTTTAATTTATTTGTAGTTCCTATCACAATTGGAATATTAATTTTAAGTTTTTTTGCTTTATGAGCTTTGAGTAATTCTTCTAATACATGTTGCTCTTTTGTCACCAATATTGCCATATTCTTTAATTTTTCTTTTCTTTCAAAGTATAATTTTGCTTCTACACCTAATTTTTTCGCTAGTTTATTTAGTCCATTATTGAATTTTGTTTTATGAAAATTTTTATTCACCGATACTTTTAGATTCATAAAAAATACCCTGTTTAAGACATTTTGACTTACTTCTTCAATGTTACAGCCATTTGTAAAAACATATTTGGTAACTTCCGCAACAATTCCTTTTTTATCAGGTCCTATTATTGTAATATTAATTTCTGATTTCATTTATATAATATTCTCACATTTTGTCATTTAATAATTATTGATATTTTTATTATTATAGTAATTAACTATTGCAAGTCAAATCTGTTGTTTTTATTAATTAATAAGCCTCGGGAGGGATTTGAACCCTCGACATCTTGCTTACAAGGCAATTGAGCGATATAATCTGCGCTCTGACCAGTCTGAGCTACCGAGGCACAAATATGGTTTTCAAATATCCATGCTTTATTAATTAATAATAACTCTTTTTATTAACTCTAATTAGAAACGTTGAAGTTAGAGCAATTATATTTTTTATTAGTAATGAGTATAGAGGTACTTGACAAAGGGTTTATTGAGGTTATAGATTCATTGGGTTCTGATTTGACCGTAGTAAATTCTGCCCGAGTATCTTTTGGAAAACGAAAAACCATATATTCTGATGGTGATAGAAAACTGGTTCGATTTCTTGCTATAAATAAACATTATTCTCCATTTCGTCATATGATAGTTCAATTTCATATTAAAGCCCCAGAATTCGTCATGAGGCAGTGGTATAAACATGTTGTTGGTATAGAAACTACTAGCTCATCAGCAACAAAAGATCATGCTTGGAATGAAATTAGTGGGCGTTATGTACCCGTTAAAGATTTTTATATGCCAGAAAATTGGAGAAAACAATCTGAAGATAATAAACAAGCTTCTGAAGGCGTTCTTTCTGACATTGCTGCCAAAGATTGTTCAAATATATTTGAAGATTTCATGAATAATGCACAAAATGCATATAATAATTTGTTAGATAAAGGAGTTGCTAAAGAACAAGCTCGTATGATTTTACCATTGAATCAATATACTGAAGTTTATTGGACTGCATCTTTCCAAGCGATTACGAATTTTATTGAACTACGTGCTGAACGTACTGCTCAATGGGAAATTCAACAATATGCAAATGCCATCAAAAAACTTTTACATGATATATATCCTGAGACAGTAAAGATCTGGGCCGAAGCTCATAATTGGACTGATTAACTCTTTTAATCCTATTTCTTCTGGAAATTATTTTTTGCATATGGGCATTCTTTGTTGAGCAAACAAATATTGCACCTTGGATTAACCGGTTTACAAATTAATTGTCCAAATCGTACAAAATATTCATTAATTTGCAACCAATAATTCTTTTTCGCTATTTTTGACAACTCAATTTCTGTTTCTTCAGGAATTCTAGTCTCTACCAGACCTAATCTATTCGAAATTCGATGAACATGTACATCGACTGGTATTGCAGGTTTTCTAAACCCATATACTAATACACAATTTGCTGTCTTTCTACCCACTAATGGTAATTCTAATAATTGATTCATATCGTTTGGCACATGATTATTATAATCTTTATAGATAATATCTGCCACTTGTTTTATCTTCTTTGGTTTAGTTTTATAGAAAGCAACAGGTTTGATTAGTCTTTTAATATCTGATATGTTAGCCTTGGATAATTCTTTCGCGTTCTTATATTGATCAAATAGACGTTTAGTTGCATTGAATGTAGTATCATCTTTAGTTCTGGAAGATAAAATTGTAGATATTAATACCTTGAATGGATCATTTTTTCTACTTATTTTTCCTAGTGTAGTTAATTCATTTTGATTTTCATCATTAATCATTTTTCTAATTTTTTTAAGTATGTTTACGATGTTAGTCATTTTTTTTATTTGATCCGGTGTTCGATTTTATTTTTTTAAGATCGTTACTAAATGTTTTACTTAGTCTTGGATTTCTTAATATTGCTGCTGGATGATAAGTTATTAAAAATTTTCTTCCAGATTTATAGCTAATTTTTCCATGATTTTTTGAAATCGGTAATTTTTTATGAATATTTTCAATAGCGGTTCTTCCTAATAATGTTATTAATTCTGGATTAATTAGTCTTATTTCATTTTGTAAATATTCACTACAAGATTGTATTTCTTCTTTTTTTGGTTTACGATTATTTGGCGGTCTACATTTAACTATGTTAGTCACATAAAATTTTTTTCGGAACAAATTATTATTTGATATGACTTTATCTAGTAATTTGCCCCCTCTTCCACAAAATGGTTTTCCATTTGTATCTTCTTCGGCTCCGGGTGCTTCCCCAATAAGGATGACATTTGCATTTTTTGGACCAGATCCTGGTACCGCCATTTTTCTTGATTTATGTAGTTCACATTTTTTACATTTTTGAATATCGCTTTTTAATTCTGTTAAATTATTGTAAACTTTATTGCTCATAAAATTAATTAAACCTTTGATAAATATAATTGTAATTTCAATTGTGATGGTAAAATGAAGGAATTATTGAAAAAAAAAGCCTTTTTGTTTGATGTCGAAGGAGTATTGACTGATAATATTGATGAAGGACATGGTTTATCTAACACCGCTGATTTTATCTCTCTATTAAAAAGACATGATAAAAAAATTGCCATTATAACAAATATATCAAGAAAACCAAGGCAAATAGTTTATAATAAATTATTGGAAATGGGTTTGCCTATTGAAGAAAACGAGGTCTTTACATCTGGAGCAACAACTGCTTTGTATATTAAAGATAATTTTCCTAATGCAACTTGTTTCGTAATTAGTGAATGGGGGCTAAAAAAAGATATTGAGGATGCAGGAATAAATATTGCTGAAGGATCTGACGCTGATATTGTTGCTATTGGAGCCGATAGAAATGTCACTTTCGCTGAAATTAATCATGCTATGCGTCTAGTATCGGAAGGTTCACGATTACTTTGTTCAGGAACAACAAAAAAATTTTATGGTAATTATCTAGGCGATAAAGGATTCTTTCTTGGGGAAGCCGCTTTAGCTGAAGCTATTAGTTGTGCTACAAATAAAAAAATTACATTTATTGGAAAACCTTATCCTGAAATATTTGAAAAAGTATTATCTAGTCTCGGTGTTAGTTCTAGCGAATCTGTTATGTTTGGTGATAATCTTAGTTCAGATATTTTAGGTGCTAATTCTGTAGGAATTGAAAGTATTTTAGTTACAAACCAAAACAAATTTGATCTTGATAAATTACCAACTGCTGAAAAACCAAATTACGTAATTACAAATATAAATGAATTATATCAAAAATTATCTTCATAAAATTATTTTGTTCTTGCGAATAGATAAATTCCAAATATCACAAACAACAATGATATAATTAAATTAATTACAATTGGAAAATTAAGTAAATCACCTGTATAATAAACTATGGGTACAAGAAAAATACAAATAACACTGATTAATTTCATTATCATTTTCTCTTCTTTTGGTTTTTTAGTAAAAGACACTCGTAAAAATGCCGATTGCAGAAACATTATTGCTGCAAATGCTATTGGAAATCTCGCAGTTAAGAATAAACCTGTTGCAGTTCCTATTGCTAGAAAATTTTCCGTAGATAATAGTGAACCCATAACTGAAAACAATAATATAGCTATTCCAAGAATTCTCATACGCTTCGTATGAGTTACTAATAAGTTGTATCTCTTTTCTATAGCAGTATACTTTATTTCCAGTAATACTGCAAAAGCAATCACCACAATTGATATTATGAATATTAATGAATTCCTTGTTGCAAACAAGTATGCATCTAAATAAGAATTATTTTCTGTCATTGACCAGATAAAACTACCTGAAGTTAGGACAATTGGCAGAAAATATAATAAAAACGATATATCTTCAATAATGTCTGATTTCATTTATTATTCACTTTAATTTGCAAACTTAACTGTTATCTACACTTTTCCTTGCGAATGTTAAATATGCTGTATGTCCAATCATTCTCATTGAAGGTCTGGTTTTTCCCTCTCTAACGTCCATTTTTCTTATTAAAACTTCGTATGTTTCAATATCTATAAATTTATGATTTATTAATTCAATTACAAATTTTTCGACTTGATTAACAGTGGGTGAAACTGATGCTATTGAACCCCCTGATCTCAAACTATTTTTTATTATATCTATTATAGACCATGGATCTCCCACATCTATTACTGCTACATCCATATCTTGTTGTTCAATTCCTAATTTTATATCCTTGTTAATTAATGTAATATAATCCAATAAACCTGTCTTTGATATATTCTTTTGGGCAGCATTATAATGGTCTTTTCTGATTTCATATGAAAATAAATGCCCAGATGGTCGTATTATGTTGGCAATATAGCAACTTAACGAACCACTTCCAGTTCCTACTTCTAGGACATTCTTCCCAGGTGATAAATCAGTCCAATTGATTATCATTCCTATATCTTTTGGGTAAATAATTTGAGTAGGACGATTAGATTTTAAAATAAAATCATTTAATTTTGGATCTAAAATATGCATAGTTTTTCCTGTATTTGTAACTATTTCACTTCCATAGACTTTGCCAATCAAAGATTCTCCATTAACAAAACCTGCATGAGTATGGATTTCTTTATCCTTTTTCACTTGTATTAACCATTTCTTTTGAGAATTCAAAAATAAAATAATAAAATCATCTTCTTGAACAACTCCTTTCTTTTTCTTTTCTTTCATTAAAATTACTACTGCCTAGCTCTCCTAATAACAAAACTAGTTATAATTTATGCTCTCCACCAATCGAAAGATAAAAATTCGACTTGCTTTCTTGTAGTATCTGCTATTGCTATCAGAAATTTTTTCTTCACCGTTGTTGCTAGACGGCCTGCTAACACTATTGCTGTTGACGATATATTAGACTCTGGTATCATTACCTGAATTATAAAAGGTGCATGATCTATTCCTGGACCATGTTCATATACTGCAAAATCACTACCAAATTTTATTCCAGGAGTTACAATATATCCTAATTTTCTTAATTCATTATAGACCATTAATTTTTGTTTAAACAAGGTATGTTCTTTTTCACATTTTTCGTGTAGTTTACGTTTAGAAACTACTTTGCCCGTTTCATTATCCAAAATTTTAATCTTCTTTTTCTCTAGTAGATAATAACCTTCAATTAAATCTAGAATTAGTGGTGCGTCAAAGTCATCGCCCTTAGGCTTGGATATGCCTAGAGGTTTACCAAAATAACCATCTGAGAAAATTTTTCTCGATGATTCTAAATTCCAAACCACTATTCTATTCTCGACTAATTCTGCTTGGTGGATTTTCTTAGGCATATTAAAATCCAATAGCTACTACGGTGATTGAATCAGATGCTGCTAGACATCTATCTGCCATTTCTTCTATATGTTCTGCTGCATCTTTTAACATCATTGCATTTTTTGGATCTGGAATTTCTTTTATAACTCTTTTCACCAGTTCTCTATATTTCATATCAGTTTCTCTTTCAAGTTTTTGTAATTCTTGTGCTATATCCATAACTGCATTAGGATTGATTGATAGCGCTCTGATCATTTCACTAAGTTTTTGAACTAATGCTACGGTTATTTCTATTAAATCAGTAAATTGTTCCTTGATTTTTCCTTTTTTTAACACTTTGTTTTCTATAATGGATAGTCTAAATGCAATACCGCTTGAATATCCCGCAATTTCTTCAATTTCATATGCTGTTCTAAGCAATTCTTCTCGATTCATAATAACACTGCCTACTTCAGCAAGTTCTCTTGTAAGTGCTCTGCGAAAACTTTCTATCTCATCTTCTGCCTTACTAATTTCTTTTATAGATTTTTCTATCTCATTTTTTTTACCTTCACTTACAAATTTATATACATTTGGTAATTCTCTTGCTGATTCTAGAACTTTTCTAGTCTCATCAAGTAATACTGCAAGTATTTTTCTTCTTGCTTGTTCTTCAGATTGTCCAGTAAACATATTGTTATGATGGTATGGGGTGTAAAAAAAGTTAATGTTAAATCTTAATATGTAATTTTTTTTCTTTGTTTATTATACATATCTACAATTTCCTCAGTTGTTGTAGCTTGATTTGCTTGTTTATCTTCTCTAATCCTGCCTGTGAAAATAGGAAAACGCAGTGCTAGACCAAAACCTGTTTTTATTTCATTTAAATTTGATGTATGAATTGGACTTATAGTTATTTCTGAACCACTGATCTCCAATACAAGATTGGGCTCAAACCAGATATCTACGTCCATTTTTGAATTTACCATAGTGTGTTTATTTTCTATTTTACTTTCTTGAAGTTTCTCGTAGATTGTCTTTAATTGCTCATCTGAAAACCCTGTTCCCACTTTACAGAAACTTCTAAACACTTCTTCTTTTTTATCATACGAGGCTAAAAGTAATGCACCATATCTGTTGACCCTTTTACCTTTTCCATATATTGCTCCAATTACTACCAGATCTAAAGTATCTACCATTTCTGATTTATATTCTCTTTTTAATTTAATCCATAAATATTCTCTTGCTCCTGCTCTATAATTTCCTTGAATATTCTTGATTACTAATCCCTCGCAACCGTCTTCTATTGCCTGATCAAGAAAACTATCTATTTCTTCAACATTTCGTGTTTCTTTAGCATCTTGAATAATCTTATTCTGAACTATATCTAATTTCCTGTTCTTTTTTACTATTCTAGTTAAAATCTCTCGTCTGCTTTTATAACTATAATCTGTTAAGTCTTTGTCATTCAGGAATATTACATCAAATAAATTAATTGATATTGGATAATTTCTAACTGCTTCTTCAATCTTGTATTTTCTTCTTCTATGCATAAGTTCTTGAAAAGGTAAATATGACTTGTTTTCTTTATTTATTGCAACTGCCTCTCCTTCCACTATCATATTCTTTACATCAATATTGCTAATTATTTCAGATACATCTGGATACTGATTTGTTATATCCTCTAATCTTCTTGAAAAAATCTTTACCTGTTTATTACTGACATGAATTTGTAATCTTTCTCCATCCAATTTATATTCTAAACTCATACTTCCTCCAACTTTATCAATAATTTCATGTGACGAACTTAATCTCCCTGCTAGCATTGGTCTTATTGGATTTCCAACCGTGATTTCAATATTTTCCACATGTTTTAACCCCTTTGTTGCAAGGATTAATGCAATCTTTCCTAAATCACTGGAGATGTTATATGCTCTTTCTAATATTATTCTGTTTTGTCTATTATTCGTAAACGCCAGTGATAACGCATCTAAGACTGAATAATCTGCAATTCCTAATCGAAGCTTTCCATTTAGTGTTCTGACTATATATTTTGCCTCAATTGCTGATGCGTCAGATAGAAGGCCAGATAAATGAGATAATTTCATTTCAATTGCACCAGAACCTCTGGTTTTTGCTATTTTTTCAAATGTTTCATAAACCCTTTCGACTGTTAATTGTTCTTTTATTAGGGTAGTTTGTGCCTTATTCATTATCGATTGTTTTGCAACTTCTCCTAGATCTCCAACTTTATTGTAATATTCTTGTATTTTTTCCTGTGAATCTGAAGTTGTTTTCCCTAGTGATTTAATAATGAGTTTTTCTGCCATGCCAAATTCAAATCCTAAAAAATCTGGATAGATTTTTCCTTGAGTTAAATAAATTACTTTGTTAATGATGTCGGATGGGGTTTGTTTAAGTAATTTTGAATATATTTCAATTAATTTTAAACGCTTTTGTGTTTCTTCCATTTGCGAATACGTTTCTGCTATTAGTCTATAGTCCACAATTGCTATCTCATTTTAAATATTATTAATATAACTATTTCTAAATATTAAAAAGGTTTATTTTCGCCATTTTATGCTTATAATGATATGTCATCACAAGGTAAGGCTAAGACCAAAACACCGAAAGAATCTGGGAGAAGAGGCTTTGCGACTGAGAAGATTAAATCTGTGAGAAAAGGCTTTGCGAGTGAGAACATTATGGGCCGTAATCTATTTTTACCAGATATTGATGAAACAAACTTAAAAAAGGTCTTTGGAAACACAAAAGCGTTAACTGTTTATGGAACTGCAAAGGTTTTGAATGTAAATGCATCTGTAGCTTTGAGATTTCTTAAGGAATTAGAAACTAAAAAATTAATTGTACGAATTGGTGGTTTTTCTGGCCATTATATCTGGAAAGTTGAATCTTTATGATGGTTTTTTTTATTTCTAATAACTTATTTTTCAAAAGGCTTAAAAATATATTCAAAGTTTTTCTAATTAATTAAAGTGTAAAAATTTGGGACACAGAACACATTCAGCACCAAGACATGGTTCTATGGCATATCGTCCTAGAGCTAGAAAAGGTTCTCTTATAGCTCGTACTAGGACTTGGCCCACTACAAAATTGAAGGAACCTACACTTTTAGGATTTATGGCTTTCAAAGCAGCCTCCCTTCATGTAGTGTCGATAGATAATAAAGAAAAATCACCAACTTTTGGTCAAATGGTTTCTAATCATTCTACTGTAGTTTCATGCGCTCCTGTGATTATTACCGGCATAAGAGCTTACCGTAATACAATTGATGGTTTCAAAGTTTTTAGTGAAATTTATAGCGAAAAACTCCCAAAAGAATTATCTAGAAAGAAGGAATTGAAATGTGATTTTAAAACACAACTTTCTAAAATTGAAACAAATATTGATAAAATTCATAAATTTACAGCGATTATTTGTATATTGCCTAAAAAGGCAGGAATTTCTCAGATTAAACCTTATCTGATTGAAATTGGAGTTGGTGGAGGAGATTTAACTTCTCAATTTGAATATTTAAAAAATAAATTAGGACTTGAAATTCCAATACAAGAAATAATTAAACCTGGAATGTCAGTCGATGTAGCTGCTATTACAAAAGGCAAGGGATGGCAAGGTCCAGTAAAAAGATTTGGAATTAAAAAGAAATCACATAAATCAAGAAAAACAGTTCGTGAGGTTGGAACTATTGGTGCATGGAATCCTAGGAGTGTAATGTATACTGTTCCACGGGCAGGTCAAATGGGATTTCATCAAAGAACAGAATATAATAAACAAATCTTATTGGTTGGAAATGACCAATCTCAAAGTGTAATTCCAAAAGGAGGCTTTGATCATTTTGGTGTAATTCCTGGTGATTATATCATTCTTAAAGGCTCTATACCTGGTCCATCTAAAAGACCACTCACTATTCGATATCCTGTTCGTACTAATAATGATAAAATTAAAGAACCTAAAATCATACATATTAGCACAATCGATGGAGACTTTTCATAATGTCGGTTGCAATATATAATTTAGACGGTGAAGAAATTGATAAAATCCAATTACCAAAAATCTTTTCTGCGCCATATAATCCAAAGCTTATACATAGAGCAGCTGTAGCTGTAGAATCACATATGTTTATTCCCAATGGTACTGATCCTTTAGCTGGCGAACGAGGCAGTACTGAATCGTATAACACAGGACGAGGTATTTCAAGAATAGCTCGCGTTAAATATAGCAAAGGATCAAGATCAGGAGTAGCTGCAGGTGTTGCATCAGTAGTTCGAGGCCGTATAGCTCATCCTCCTGTAAGCTCTAAAATAATATATAAAAAATTAAACAAAAAAGAGAGACGTTTAGCTCTTATATCTGCAATTTCTACTTCTGCAAATAAAAAATTTGTTATCTCTCGTGGACACAAAATAAACGATTCATTAAATCTACCTATAGTTGTAGTCGATGAAATTGAATCATTAAGCCGAAGTAAAGATGTACTTTTAACACTTCGCAATCTCGGACTAGGCGAAGAAATTAAACGAATTTCAAAAACACGTACAAGATCTGGGAAATCCAAGTTGAGAGGAAGAACTCAAAAAATAAAGAAAGGACCATTAATCATTTGCTCACAAACTTCAGGATTACAATCTGCTTGTTCTAATCTGCTTGGTGTTGATTTGTTAGACGTTAAGAATCTTAATCTTAATGACGTCGCTCCTGGAACACAACCGGGGCGATTAATGATCTGGACAAAGAGTTCTTTTCAAAATATTCCTAAAACTCTCAATAATATGGTGAAATCAATTGCGTGAAGATGAAGCAGCATCAATCATTTTGAAACCATATGTTACGGAAAAATCATTTGATAGCATTGAAAAAAACAATAAATTAGTTTTTATTGTGAAAAATGAAGCAAATAAAAAGACTATAAAACAAGCTTTAAGTATTCTATATGAAGTTAATGTGAAATCTATAAACACTGCAAGGACTATTCAAGGCAAAAAAGCCTATGTTACTTTAAGTCCTGATCATTCAGCTCTGGAATTAGCCACTAAACTAGGTGTTATGTAGTTTGGGAAAAAGAATTTTAGTTCAAAGAAGAGGAAAAGGTGGAATGAGATATCGGAGTCATAAACGAGGTAAAATTGCACCTGCTTCTTATCCAACTATTAATCCTACTCAAACAATTACCGGTTTAGTTCAAGACTTGGTTCATGAAAGAGGACGAAGCGTTGCACTCGCTAAAATTGTTTTTGACGATCACGTTTCTTATATCCCTGCAATAAATGGTCTTAAGGTTAATCAAAAGATTTCAATTGGTTCTAAATCCACTCTTGACGATGGAAATATTTTACAATTAAATGATATTCCTGAAGGAACTTCAATATGCAATGTAGAAAGAAAATTTGGAGATGGTGGCACTATTGCAAAAACTGCAGGTACTTCCGCATTATTGTATACAAAAACTGAATCTGGATCTGTTGTTCGTCTCCGTTCAGGAAAAAGTATTCTTCTAAACGGTAATTGCAGAGCTAGTATTGGATCGATTTCGGGTGGTGGAATTCGCGAAAAACCGTTTCTCAAGGCAGGGAATAAACATCATTATTCTAAAGCCTATGGCCATCTGTATCCTCGTGTACGTGGTTGTGCTATGAGTTCTCATTATCATCCATTTGGCGGTGGAAGACATCAAGGCCCACACCAAAGTACTTCAACATCAAGAAATGCCCCGCCTGGCCGTAAGGTTGGATCTATTGCAGCTAGTAAAACTGGACCTGGAAGAGCTAGAAGAAGATCAAGGAGTGTAGAGGTTTAGTATTTTGCCTAAAGAATTTAAATATAGAGGTCATAGCATGGATCAACTACAAAAAATGCCTCTTGCTGAATTGTTAAAACTCTTTCCTTCGCGTCAAAGACGTTCTTTATCTAGAGATCTTTCTGAAAATAAGAAAAAACTATTACTTGAGCTGAAGGACGCACGAACTGATCCTTCTAAAACTATTCGTACTCATTCCCGAGATCTTATTTTATTACCTACTATGCTGGGCTTGACAATTCATGTACATAACGGGAAAGAATTTATTCCTGTTGAAGTAAAACCTGCTATGATTGGTCACTATATTGGAGAATATGCTATTACTAATAAGAAAGTCTCACACGGTACTCCAGGTATTGGTGCTTCCAAGTCAAGTCTATATGTGCCACTCAAATAATTTCCAAATAGTAAAGGTTATATTGGTTTCACTTTGATTTTTAACAGTTTGACAATGGAATTAAAAATGGATTGAACATGCCAACATATAGATACAGTTTTCAAAATTATAATCCTATAGTACATGTTCGTGCTTCTGCTAGGGAAATTAATGTTAGTCCAAAGGCTGCTAGGGAAGTTTGTAAATCAATTCACGGTAGAAAATTAACTGACGCTTTGACTTTTCTTGAGGATGTAATTAATCTAAGAAGACCTGTTCATTTTAGGAGACATAAAAAAGAAGTCGCTCATCGTACTTCTACAGAAAAATTCCATGCTGGTAAATTTCCTGTAAAAACTGCTCAACATATATCAAATCTAATTAATGAAGTTGAATCAAATGCTGATTTCAAAGGTTTAGATACTAAAAATATACGTATAATTCACGCTGCAGCTCATAGAGCACGTAAAATACCTGGTTTTAAACCTAGAGCACAA
>Ga0207966_1000580_pt1 | contig 20862 bp, 23 predicted proteins | sample Knorr_S23_td_NAD_FD_185611 | JGI IMG/M metagenome (GOLD analysis project Ga0207966, IMG submission 185611) | Marine microbial communities from Southern Atlantic Ocean transect - Knorr_S23_td_NADW_ad_2500m_LV_B (SPAdes) (version 2) | ecosystem: Environmental > Aquatic > Marine > Oceanic | place...
CGCGCCTGAAGGAGCGTTAAGGCCGGCCGCGCCGCCGCTTCTTCCATTTCGCGTACGCCTCGCCGCCGTCGACGTCTTCCAGCGTCTCCAGCAACGCATGGGTCTGGCCGGGGCTTAGGTTTGCGACGGTGTCGGCAAGCGCGTGTTCCGTCGACCAGCGGACATCGGCGAAAACGTCAGCCAACCTCGGCCGCCTTCTTAAGCCGACCAGCCAATAGCCGCCGTCCGCCGCCGGGCCGAAAACGGCGTCATGACGGCCCAGCGCCTTGAAGGCGACGACGATATGATGGGGCCGGATGGCGGGCACGTCGGCGCCGACGATGACCACCGGGCCGGGCGGCAGCGCCCGGGCGAGACGGCCCATGCGGGCGCCCAGATCGCCTTCGCCCTGGTTGACCCGCCACCAGCCGGCGGGCCAGGGGCGGCGCAGGTGAATGTCGGAGTCCGGGGTGATGGCGAGCCAGCACCGCCAACGCCGACCGCCCCCCCGATCGCTCCCCCCATTACCACCGAGCCGCCTCAAGACCGAACTTAAGGTCAGGCGGTAAAAGGCCCAGGCGGCGCCGGCGCCGATGTCGCGTCCGAGACGGGTCTTGACCCGGCCCAGCCGCGGGGTACGCGCGAAGACGACGAGGTGATGGGCGAGGGTCATTGGTAAAGGTCGCCGATCAAGCGCGGCGGAAAGCCGACGAAAAACAACCCGACGCAGAGAAGGTTGCGGGCCGGGCGCAGCCAGTATCCGCCCTTGCGGTAGCGCTCGGCCGAGGTCACGGCGGCGACCGGCAAAAGCTTAAGCCGCCGCCGCCCGATGCGCCCGGCCATGTCGACGTCCTCCATCAGCGGTAGGGGATGGAAGCCGCCGAGGAGGTCATAGAATTCGCGGCTGATTAAAAGCCCCTGGTCGCCGTAGGGCAGGGCGAAGACCCGGCACCGCCACCGGACCAGGGCTTCAAGCCGCCGCGCCCCCGGCGCCGGGTCGTTGAGTGCGAAGATGAAATAGGCGGCCCGGAAGCGGTTTTGCGGATCAGCCATGAAGCCGTTGACGGCGTGGTGCCACCCCGGCTGCGGGCGGGTGTCGGCGTGCAGGAACAACAGCCAGCTCCCGGTCGCCATCTCCGCGCCGGCGGCCAGTTGCGGGCCGCGGCCGCCCGTCTCGGCGGTAAATTTGACCCCCGCCTCGGCGGCGATCACCGGCGTCGCGTCGACGGAGCCGCCGTCGGCGACGATGAACTCGCCCGCCACGCCGGCGCCCTTGAGGTGGTCCAGCGTCTGGGCCAGCTCGTCGGCGGCGTTGAGGGTCGGGATGACGATGCTGAGCACTTGTGCCGAGGCTCCAATGGGTTGTTGTAAACGCCCATTGATAACACAACCGGCGAGGAAGCTCACCGGGGGGGCCGCGGACTCGCTGTTAAGTGGGAACGCCCCTAAAACCCCTTGAGGATTTCCTTGCTGCTCTGCTCGAATTCGGTGCGGAAGCGGGTACCTTCTGAACAGACACAGCCTATCTCTTTATTAATTCTTTCTTATTGCCGATAAAATTCAAGTCGTTCATCAGTTTGAAGACCTGCTGATCCAGCTTTTCGACATTCGCGCTGTCGGAATCCAAACATATAGCTCCATACATCAGATACGTTCCGGTGCATGTGCCCGTGAGTCCTCCACCGCCTAATTCACCAACAGAAAGGCATCTTTGGTTGGGCCTCATGGCGTCAAGGTAATAAAGATTTCCATGCTGGTTCTTTCGAAGTTGGAGCTTAATTTGATCTCTATTCTGGACCCCTGCGGCGTCAAGATAGCTTGAAATCCATTTTTTTCGCATCAAGGAGATTCCAAAGGGTTTCGACGGCATAACCACAATATCCACTGGATTCACCGAGCGTTTCCTGACGGGATATAAACCCCACCCTTCTTCCGGCAATCGAGAGCCTGGCAACTTCAGAAATGCTCTCCAATCCCTCTCTTTTCCTCACAACATCGACATCAAAATAATCAGAAATAATGGTCAGGTTCGATTTCTGGTGGGAAATATCTCGCCACGCAGGGGCAGATTCAGTTGTTTGGCAACCAGCCGGAGAAAAAAATAGAATTCCAGCTAATCGGCCATACACAACAACCTCCCCCCTGCCGTGTAGAAGGACCAGCATACAACGATTTTTGAGAAAGCGTGAGGGGCTTGCCTTCTACAGTCATTTGTTCTTGAAATGTTCCGTTTTTTCGGCTATTAAGGACCATGGATTATCCGGAACTGGCAGGGCCGCTGAAGGGCCGCGGCGCGGTGACCAACCGCTCGGGCCGTTTCGAGCCCGAGAGTCGCGAAACGGTTGACGACGGCTGGGAGCTTGACGATGCAGACCTGCCGCCGCTCAGGACAACGGTGACGTTCGAGCGGCCGAAGACCATCATCACCCGCAATACCTCCCCCGATATCCCCTTTGACCGTTCCATTAACCCCTATCGCGGCTGCGAGCACGGCTGCGTCTACTGCTACGCCCGGCCCAGTCATGCCTACCTGGGGCTGTCGCCGGGGCTTGATTTCGAAAGCCGCCTGTTCGCCAAGCTCGAGGCGGCGAAGTTCCTGGAACAAGAACTCTCCAAACCGGGGTATAAGCCCCAGGTCATCAACATCGGCGCCAACACCGACCCCTACCAGCCGATCGAGCGCCGCCACAAGATCACCCGTCAGGTGCTGAAGGTACTTTTGCGCTTCAACCACCCGGTGAGCGTAATTACCAAATCCGACCTGATTTGCCGCGATATCGATATCCTGGCGCCGATGGCGGAAAGGGGCCTGGCCGGGGTCGGGGTGTCGGTGACGACGCTGGATGCCAAGCTGGCCCGGGCGCTGGAGCCCCGGGCGCCGAGGCCGGACAAGCGGCTGGCGGCGATCCGGAAACTTTCCGAGGCCGGTATCCCGGTGGCGGTGATGGCGGCGCCGATGATCCCGGTCCTCAACGACGCCGAGCTGGAGCGGATCCTGGAAGCCGCCGCCGAAGCCGGCGCGGTCGGCGCCGGATATATCCTGTTGCGCCTGCCGCTGGAGCTGAAGGAGTTGTTCACCGAATGGCTCCGGACCCATGTGCCGGACATGGCCGATCACGTACTCAACCAGGTGCGCGAGACGCGGGGCGGCGGGCTCTACGATGCAGAATTCAAGACCCGCATGAAAGGCACCGGCCAGCGGGCCGAACTTCTGGCCCAGCGTTTCGATCTCGCCTGCAAGAGGTTGAATCTAAATAACCAACGCCCCCAGGAATTCGGCATGGATAGACCGCAATTCAGTGTCCCGCCCCCTGAGCCCAGGCCCGGCGATCAGTTGCGGCTTTTTTAGCTTTCCGATTTAGAGGCAAAAACAAACCCCGCCAAAAGCGGGGCCGACGAAAATGTTCCGGCGCACGCAAGCGCCCCCCAGTTGTAATCATCCATTCCGTCGCGGTTATCGTGTTCCTTTGACCGGCCGATAATTTCTAGCCGCCGCCGTCTTCCTCGAGATAGGCGTCGGGCCTTTTCCAGGTGTGCTCGTCGCCGCAGGCGCTGCACCGGACCGACTTTTCGCCGATTTTCACGCTTTCGAAAGATGACCAGTCAAAGCTCATGCCAGTGAAAACGGGTTCCCCCGTTTCCGGACAATTGATCATAACGCGTGCCATCTTCACCTCCTGAGGGCATTTCTCCCCGGCGACAGTATACCATCAATGCATGCTTTGCCGGTAGCCCCTCTGAAAACCGGCAAAAAGAGCGGTTTTTAGGTTTTTTGCCGCTCTGAAGCGGATTTTCCGGCGATTTTATCCACAGAATCCCGTCTGCCGTTTTGTCCCTTTCGGGGGCCATGCTAAGTTTTGAAAATGGCCGAGAAAGCAAAGAAAGGTCCCCTGGAACAGGCCGCCGAAGGCGCCGTCAAGGGCGCCCGGGAAGCCGTCGAAGGCGCGGTCCAAGGCGCCCGCGAAGCGGTCCAAGAGGTCCAGGAAGCGCTCGGTGGCGCCGTCGAAACCGCCGCCGACGTCGCCGCCCAGACGGTGGCCCATTCCAACCTGACCGGGATCGCCGTCGTCGTGCTGGCGGCGCTGGTCTGCGGCATGGCCATGGAAAAGCTGCGCCAGCCGGCCCTGGTCGGCTATATCCTTGCCGGGGTGCTGTTGGGCCCGTCGGCGCTGGCGGTGGTCGAAAGCCGCGAACAGATCGACGTGCTGGCGGAATTGGGCGTGCTGATGCTGCTGTTCATCGTCGGCATGGAGCTTTCCTTGCGCTCGTTTCGCAAAATCTGGGGCTTCGCGTTGCTGGTCACGGGATTCCAGATCTGCGCCTCGGTCGGCGTCATGCTTTTACTGTCCATGGCCTTCGGCTGGTCGACGGGATTGGCGGTGCTGCTCGGCTTCGTCGTCGCGCTGTCGTCGACCGCCGTCGCCATCAAGATCCTGGACGGCATCGGCGAGCTCCGCTCGCGCTCGGGTCGCATCACCGTCGCCGTGCTGATCGCCCAGGATCTGGCGGTGGTGCCGATGATGCTCGGCATTGGCGCCGCCGGAGGGAACGGCTTCGATTGGATCGCGGTGCCTAAGATCGCTCTGTCGGTGGCCTTTTTGGTTGCCCTGATCCTATATCTCAGCCGCGGCCGCAAGATCAGCCTGCCCTTCGCCACCATGGTCGCCGGAAACGCCGACCTGAAGCCCTTGGCGGCGGTCGCGTTTTGCGTCGGCTGCGCCACGATGACGGGACTTTTGGGGCTGTCGGCGGCCTATGGCGCTTTTATCGCCGGGCTGATCATCGGCAACAGCCGCGAACGCCACGCCATGCTGGAGGCGACACGGCCGATCCAGAGCATCCTGATGATGGTGTTCTTCCTGTCCATCGGGCTGTTGATCGACCTCGACTATATCTGGTCCAATTTCGGCACCGTGCTGCTGCTGTTTTTGATGGTGTCGGTGTTCAAGACGGCGCTCAACGTCGGTTTTTTGGGGCTCATCGGCCAACCCTGGCACCAGGCCTTCGTCGCCGGCATCGTCTTGGCCCAGATCGGCGAGTTTTCGTTCCTGTTGTCGGTGGTCGGGGTCGAAGCCGGCGTCATCAGCGACGAAGACCGCCGCCTGGTCGTCGCGGTGACGGTGTTGAGCCTGGCGCTGTCTCCGTTATGGGTGATTACCGGCCGGCGTTTGGGCGTCTTGGCCGAACGCGGCATCACCTCGGGGACGGAACTCCTCAAGCTGGTCTACGGGCCGGAGACCGAATTCGTCGCCATGACCCTGGACAAGGCGTCGTCGAAGACCATGTGGGGATTGCACGCGGCGGCGCTGTGGCTCCGGCGCCAGCGCCAGGACCGCAAGCGGCGCACCGGGGCGGGGGTAGGAACCGCCGATGCCGCCCAGGGGGAGGCCGGGGGAGAGGCCGGCGGGGAGGCCGAGATCATCCTTCCCAGCACCCCGGCCAACGAGGACGAGCCCGGCGGCAAGAAAGGCGCAACCAAGAGGCGCCAGAAAGATGCCTGATTTCAGCCTCGAGGACGAAGCACTGGGCCAAGGCCACGCCGTTGTCTGCGGCATCGACGAGGCCGGACGCGGCCCGTGGGCGGGGCCGGTGGTGGCCGGCGCCGTGATCCTCGATAAGGGCCGCCTATCGGCGATGCTGGTGGCGGAGCTGGACGATTCAAAGAAGCTCAAACCGGGCAAGCGCGAAGCCCTGTTCGAGAGGCTCGGCAACGAGGCCCACATCGGCGTCGGCCTGGCCGACGTCGCCGAGATCGACGACCTCAATATCCTCGGCGCGACGATGCTGGCCATGGCCCGAGCCGTCGAGGCGCTTCCCGTCCGCCCCGACCTGGCGCTGGTCGACGGCAACCGCGAACCAGACCTTTCCTGCCCGGCCCGGTGCGTTGTCCGGGGCGACGCAATCTGCCTTTCCATCGCCGGCGCCTCCATCGCCGCCAAGGTGGCCCGTGACCGGATCATGGCCGGCCTGGCCGGCGACTTCCCCGGCTACGGATGGGAGAGGAACGCCGGTTACGGCACCCCGGAACACCAAGCGGCGCTTGAACGCTTGGGCGTCACGCCCCAGCACCGGCACAGCTACGCGCCCATCCGCAGGCTCCTGGAGCCGCAAGATATGGGGGTATGAAGAGTCCCGACTCCCATATCTTGAGTCCCAATTCTCCTCTAAGTCATTGAATCCATTTAATTGTTGACGGCGAGTCCCGGCTTGCCCATTGTCCAGGCCATGGGCAGGGATCGAAAAGTCGAAGACGATAAAATGATTCAGGGAGAGTGCCTCGAGGTCATGGCGGGGCTGCCCGAGGCGTCCGTGGACATGGTGTTCGCCGACCCGCCCTATAACCTGCAGATCGAAGGCGAGCTTCTGCGCCCCAATAACCAAACCCGCGTCGACGGCGTCGATAACGACTGGGACCACTTCGAAACCTTCCAGGCCTACGACCGGTTCACCACGTCCTGGCTCAAGGCGGCCAGGCGATTGCTGAAGCCCGACGGCACGCTGTGGGTCATCGGGTCGTATCACAACATCTACCGGGTCGGCGCGGCGCTACAAGATCTGGGATACTGGATTCTCAACGACGTCGTCTGGCGCAAGACCAACCCGATGCCAAACTTTCGCGGCCGACGCTTCACCAATGCCCATGAAACCCTGATCTGGTGCGCGCGCGACAAGGAGTCGCGCTACCGCTTCAACTACGAGGCGATGAAGAACCTCAACGACGATTTGCAGATGCGTTCGGACTGGCTGTTGCCTCTGTGTACCGGCCCGGAGCGGCTGAAAAAGAACGGCAAGAAGGCGCACCCGACCCAGAAGCCCGAGGCGCTTCTGTACCGGGCCGTGCTGGCGGCGACCGAGGTCGGCGACCTGGTCCTGGATCCGTTTTTCGGCTCCGGCACCACCGGGGCAGTGGCCAAGAAGCTGAGCCGGCGCTATCTCGGCATCGAGCAGGACCCCGGCTACGTCAAGCTGGCCCGCCAACGGCTGGCCAAGGTCCGCCCCATCGCCGAGGTGGAACTACTGAGCACCCCGTCTAAGCGGGCGGAGCCGCGCATCCCCTTCGGCTGGCTGGTGGAACGCGGCATCGTCGAACCTGGCACCACCTTGACCGACCACCGCCGCCGCCATGCTGCCAAGGTGCGCGCCGACGGCTCACTGGTGACCGGCGATTTCCGCGGCTCCATCCATCAGGTCGGAGCCTACGTGCAGAAGGCGCCGGCGTGCAACGGCTGGCAGTTCTGGCACAAGGAAGAAAAAGGCAAGCTGGTGGTGATCGACGTCTACCGCCAGAAGCTCAGGGCCGAGCTACATTAAGTCAGCTTTACCAGTTGCTTGCCCAGGTTTTCACCCTAAAGCATGCCGATGAAGGCCTGGGGCGCGCTTTTAAGCCCCTGGGCGACGGTTTCCCGGTATTTGAGCTTTCCCGACGCCACCAGATTCTCCGGCTCGGCCCGGGCCCGGTCCCATTGGTCGCGGAATTCGCTGTTGAGGAACCCCTGCAGGCGAAGCTGCCTGTCGAAGATCAGGCGCGTGTTGGTGACGCCGTAATATTCGTCCTCGGCGTTGTACTGCGACAGCACCCCGCACACCGGAATGCGTCCCTTGGCGTTCATCAACGCCAGGACCATATCCAGCATTTCGCCGCCGACGTTGTCGAAATAGACGTCGATGCCGTTGGGCGCAGCGTCCTTGATCTGGCCGCCCAGGTCGCCACTCTTGTAGTCCAAGCAGGCATCGAAGTTGAACTCTTCGGTCACCAGGCGGCATTTCTCCGCCCCACCGGTAATGCCGACGGCCCGGCAGCCCATGGCCTTGGCGATCTGGCTGACGGCGCTGCCGACCGACCCGGCGGCGGCGGACACGAGGATGGTTTCGCCTTCCTTAGGCTAGCCTATCATCTTTAGGCTGGCCCGGGCGGTGGTGCCGTTGGACCCCGCAGGCCCCCATATAGGCGGTCAGCGGCACCCCTTCCTTGGGCTCGACCTTGAAATCCAGGTCGGCGCCGTCGGAGACCGCGTATTCCTGCCAGCCGAGCCGCTCGACAATATGGTCGCCGGGCTTGAAGTCCGGGTGGTCGCTTTCGATGACCTCACCCAGGGTGCGGCCGACCATGACCTGGCCCGGCGTCATCCCCTGGCCGAGGAACGTCTAGCCGCCACCCATCAGCATCCGGATGTAGGGATCGAGGGAAAGATAGAGGCTTTTGGCGAGGAACTGCTTCGGCCCCGGTTCGGGCAACGGGGTCTCGACGATCTCGAAGTCGTCTTCCGTCGGCAGGCCCTGGGGCTGGCGGCGAAATAGCACTTGGGTGTTGGTCGATGTCATGTCTTCGCCTTGGCCTCGGCGCACCAGGCCCGGGCGGGTGTGCCTACCGCGTCGGGACCGGCGTCTCGCCCGAATAGTCGTAGAAGCCGCGGCCGGTCTTGCGGCCGAGCCAGCCGGCCTCGACGTATTTGACCAGCAACGGACACGGCCGGTATTTAGTATCGGCGAGCCCGTCATGCAGCACATGCATGACCGCAAGGCAGGTGTCCAAGCCAATGAAGTCGGCCAACTCCAGCGGACCCATGGGATGGCGGGTGCCGAGCTTCATGGCGACGTCGATGGCCTCGACCGAGCCGACGCCTTCGTACAGCGTATAGATGGCCTCGTTGATCATCGGCAGCAGGATGCGGTTGACGATAAAGGCCGGGAAATCCTCGGCGTTGACCGGCGTCTTGCCCAGTTTCTCGGCCAGGCCGCGGACCGCCTGAAAGGTGTCGTCCTCGGTGGCGATGCCGCGGATCATTTCCACTAGGTCCATCCTCGGCACCGGGTACATGAAATGCATGCCGACGAACTTGCCGGGGCGGTCGGTCTGCGCCCCCAGCCGGGTGATCGAGATCGAGGACGTGTTCGAGGCGATTATCGTGTCTGCGTCCAAATCTTTGCACAGATCCTTGAGAATCTCTTTTTTGATCTGTTCGTCCTCGGTCGCCGCCTCGATCACCAGTTGGCAACCCTTGAAGCCCTTGTAATCCTTGCTGGTGGAGATCCGATCCATGGCCTTTTTCTTGTCGTCTTCGGAAATCTCCTCGCGGGCGACCCGGCGGTCCATGCCCTTTTCGATGCCGCCTTTGGCTTTTTTAACGACATCGGGATTGGCGTCCATCAGGTGCACGTCAAGCCCGGCGATGGCGCACACGTGGGCAATGCCCTTACCCATCTGACCGCAGCCGATGATGCCGATTTTTTTAAAATTCACAGTCATTTTTCCACCCTCTAGGCGCTATGGGAGCCCGTTTAATCCTGTTTGTCCAGTTCCGATGACAGTTCCGGCAGCGCCTCGAACAGGTCCTGGACCAGGCCGTAGTCGGCGATCTGGAAAATCGGTGCTTCTTCGTCTTTATTGATGGCGACGATGACCTTGGAATCCTTCATCCCCGCCAGGTGCTGAATGGCGCCGGAAATGCCGACGGCGATGTAAAGGTCCGGGGCCACCACCTTGCCGGTCTGGCCGACCTGGTAATCGTTGGGCACGAAGCCCGCGTCGACGGCGGCGCGGCTGGCGCCGACGGCGGCGCCCAGTTTGTCGGCGATGTCTTCCAGCATCTTGAAATTTTCCCCCGACTGCATGCCCCGGCCGCCGGAGATGACGATGCCGGCGCTGGTTAGTTCCGGGCGTTCGGATTTGGTCAGTTCATGGCCGACGAAAGAGGACAAACCGGAATCGCCGCCGCTGCCGATTTCCTCGATGTCCGCCGAGCTGACGCCGCCCTCGTCATTTGCTTGCGCCGCCTCGAAGGCGGTCGTACGCACGGTAATGACCTTGACGGAATCGGCGCTTTGCACCGTCGCCATGGCATTGCCGGCGTAAATGGGGCGGACGAAGGTGTCTTCGCTTTCGATCGCGGTGATTTCGGAAATCTGCTGCACGTCCAGCAACGCCGCCACCCGGGGCAGCAGGTTCTTGCCGAAGGTGGTCGCCGCCGCTAAAACGTGGCCGTACTCGCCGCCCAGGCCCTGGATCAGTGGCGCTAGGTTTTCCGCCAGCCCGTGTTCAAGCGACGAGTCATCGGCCAACAGCACCCTGGCGACGCCGTCGACGGCGGCGGCGGCCTCGGCCGCCGGGCGGCAGTTGGCGCTCGCCACTAGCATCGTCACCTCGCCCAAGGCGGTGGCCGCGGTGACGGTGTTGAGCGTCGCCGGGCTGAGGGACGTGTTGTCGTGTTCTGCAATGACCAAAACGCCCATCAGATCACCTTCGCTTCGTTCCTAAGTTTGTCCACCAGCTCGGCCACGGTTTCTACTATGATCCCGACTTCGCGGCCTTGCGGTTCGTCGACCTTTAGAATCTTCAGCCGCGGCGCGGCATCAACGCCGAGGTCTTCGGGCGTCATCGTGTCGATGGGTTTTTTCTTCGCCTTCATGATGTTCGGTAACGACGCATAGCGCGGCTCGTTAAGTCGCAAATCCGTGGTCACCACCGCCGGCAGGGTCAGGGCGACGGTTTCCAGCCCGCCGTCTATTTCACGGGTCACCGTGACCTTGGCGTCGCCAAATTCGAGGCCGGAAGCGAATGTTCCCTGTCCCCAACCCAGCAACGCCGCCAGCATCTGGCCGGTCTGGTTGCAGTCGTCGTCGATGGCCTGCTTGCCGAGGATCACCAGGTCGGGGTTTTCCTTCTCGGTAATGGCTTTCAACAGCTTGGCCACGGCCAGCGGTTCGAGCTCGGCGTCGGTCTCGACCAGGATGCCGCGATCAGCGCCCATGGCCAGCGCCGTACGGATGGTTTCCTGGCACGCCTGAGGGCCCATCGACACGGCGATCAGTTCGTCGGCCGTGCCGGCCTCTCTCATCCGCACCCCTTCCTCGAGGGCGATCTCGTCGAACGGGTTCATGGACATCTTGACGTTGCCGGTCTCGACGCCCGTGCCGTCCGATTTGACCCGGATTTTGACGTTGAAATCGACGACCCGCTTGACCGCGACCAGAACCTTCATGGTGGACCTGCCGTTGATTCGAAAACCCCGTGGCCGGGGTCAAAAAATATAAAAAGAATGGTTATACTGCCTTGAAATAAAAGCGCTTCCGGGAATTCCCCCTTCTTCGCACTTGCACAATAGGAGCAAGGAAACCGCAGGTCAAGGTGCCTTTGTATACAAATTTCAGGTCCCTCAGCGATTGGCGCCGGGCTGCCAGAGCACGTCCTTTTTACCCCCGTCGTTGACGTGCCGGGCGAGCACGAACAGGTGGTCGGACAGCCGGTTGGCGTATTTCACCGCTTCCGGGTTGACGCTTTCGTTTTCCGCCAGTTCGCACATCAGCCTTTCTGCGCGCCGCACCACGGTGCGGGCCAGGTGCAGCCACGCCGCCGGTTCCGTGCCGCCGGGGAGGATAAACGAGGTCAGCGGCTCGAGGTCTTCGTTCATGGCGTCGATCTCGTCTTCCAGGCGCTTGACCTGGAGGTCGGAAATGCGGAGCCCTTCGGTACCTTCCTTTTCGCTTCCTTCGGGCCGGCACAGGTCGGCGCCGAGGTCGAACAGGTCGTTCTGGATGCGCGCCAGCATGGCGTCCGTCTCGCCCTCAGTACTGAGACGCGCCAGGCCGATGACGGCATTGGCCTCGTCGGCGGTGCCGTAAGCGGCGACCCGGATATGGTGCTTAGGCACCCGCCGGCCGGAGCCGAGCGAGGTTTCGCCCTTGTCGCCGCCGCGGGTATAGATCTTGTCGAGCTTGACCACGTTTCGGCCTTTGACCTTCCAACGAACTTTCGATTTCGACTGATATAGACGCTTATGCATTCAAGGTCATGGAAAAACCGGCGCCGAGGGAGTACTAACGCCGGGTCGTAAGTAAGTGAGGGTCCCATGGACGACAAAACCCTGGAAACGCTTGGCGCCATCAGTGCCGCCACCGTCACCATGCAGCTTTTGAAGCGCGGCATCCGCAATATTTCCATGGCCGGCGTCCGGCCCCTGAACGATCCCCCCCAACCCCTGGTCGGCCCCGCCTATACGCTGCGCTACGTGCCCTTGCGCGAGGACCTGTCTGTCCCGGAAGTTTTAGGCCAGCCCGACTATCCACCGCGCCTCGCCATTGAGCAGGCGCCCGAGGGAAGCGTCCTGGTCATCGATGGGCGCGGTATCGCCGACATCGCGGTGGTCGGGGATCTTCTGGTCGAGCGGCTGAAAATCCGCGGCGTTGCCGGACTTGTCTCTGACGGCGGCGTGCGCGACTGCGCCGAAGCCCTCGCCGTCGGCCTGGCGCTTTATGCCGCCGGGCCCGCGGCCCCGGCCAGCGTCGCCGGGCACGCGGCGGCCGACATCGAAACCCCGATCGCGTGTGGCGGCGTCGCCGTCTTTCCCGGCGACATCATTTGCGCCGACGGCGACGGCGTGGTGGTGGTGCCGAAGGCGTTGGCGGCGGAAGTCGCCGAAGACGGGCTCGAGCAGGAACGCTACGAACGTTTCGCCAAGCTGAAGATCAAGGAAGGGCGCAAAGTGCCCGGCGTCTACCCGCCGAACGAAGAAACCAAGGCCGAATACGCCGCATGGCTGAAGGCCGGCGAGCCGGAGGGTTGAGAAACCGCCGCTTTAGATATTCAGCAGGATGGCGGCCAGCCCCATCAGCGCCACGGCGGCGCCCTGAACGCCGACCCGCCAGCGCATCAACCGGTTCGAGATCTCTTCGTTGAAGAACTTGTTCTCGAACCCCATCGATACCAGTCCCGCCACCAGGATTAGGGCCGTCGCCACCAGGGCGATGCCGATGATTATGTTCGCAATAGTAGCCATGGCTCATGATACCGTGCCAGTGGGACCGCTGGCAAAAAAATCTGCGGCGAATAAGAAAACGTTCCAAGGCGCGCCCGGCGGCTCAGACTTCCGGTTTCGGCGGCGCCATCCCCGGCGGGAACACCGGAATCGGCTCGATGTCGTCCTCTTCCTCGTTTTCCTTTTCGTCCTCTTCGTCCTCGAAGACGCCCAAGGGGTTGAGGATCATGGGCGCGATGACCTGATGCAGGTACTTGACGACGCCTTCCTGAAATTCGGGCCGGATTTTAGACCAGGTGACGAACAGGTTGCCGTGGCGGTCGTATTCGAGGATTTCGTCGACGCCGCCTAGCTCCTCGAAGGTCTGAGCCAGGTTGTCGGTGTGGCCGATGGTCAGCCATTCGGGCCGAAGGCCCGCGTGCCAGATCACGTAGACCCCGGACGCTCCCTTCAACCCCATTTCTTCGGGGTCGAGGTTGAGAAAATTGTAATACTGGTTGCGCGGCGAACGGACCCAGGCGATGTCCCGGGGCGTGCCGGGGTCGACCGTTTTTTTCTTGGATTTTCAGAACAGAGCCATGACCATGTTGCCAATGATGCTTAATTTGTAGGGATGGCGAATCCAGCCCTTATTTAATTTTAAATATTCTTGGCGATCGACGGCCGCAAGAGTAGTTCAACGCCGATGAAAATGGAAATCGCCATATTGATCCTGGCGTTGGCGGCGGTGGCCTCGGTCTTCGTGCCGACGCTGATGACCGGTGCCTCGCCGCTGCCGACGTCAAGGCCGGTCAGGGAGGCCATGTTGGGGCTTTTACCGGATAACATGATTGGACCCATTTACGAGCTCGGCTCGGGCTGGGGCGGGCTGGCCCGGGCCCTGGCCCGGCGTTATCCCGGGACCCCAGTCAGGGGGTTCGAGGTGTCGTTGCTGCCGTGGGCTTGGTCGCGGCTTAGGCTGATGGGAGGCGGGCCGCCCAACGTGGCGTTCGCGCTGGCCAATTTCCACGGCGCTGATTTGTCGGACGCGGCCCTGGTGGTGTGCTACCTGCCGGGGCCGGCGATGGAGAAATTAAGACCGAAGCTGGAAGCCGAACTGCCCAATGGGGCGCTGGTGCTGTCCAACACCTTCGCGCTGACCGGCTGGCGGGCGGTCGAGGAAAGGACCGTACCCGACATCCACCGGAGCAAGGTCTACCTTTACCGGAAAGGCGAATAAGGGTTCAGGATATGGGCGCCGCCGCTTCGGCCAGCCATTCCGCCGTCGCTTCGTCGACCAACGGCGTGATCTCGTTAAGCACGCGGGCGTGATAGGCGTTGAGCCAGGCCACCTCGGCGCCATCCAGCATGTCGGCGACGACAAGCGCCCGATCGATGGGGGTCAGGGTCAGGGTCTCGAACCCTAAGAGCAGCTTTTCGGCGTCGCTCTCCACCTGAACGACGGTGACCAGGTTCTCGATGCGGATGCCGTAGGCGCCGGCCTTGTAGTAACCAGGCTCGTTGGAGACCACCATTCCCGGTTCCAAAGCCACCCGGTTAGGCCGTTTGGAAATGCGCTGCGGCCCTTCGTGGACGCCGAGGAAATGGCCGACCCCGTGGCCGGTGCCGTGGTCGTAATCGAGCCCCGCCCGCCACAGCGGCAGCCGGGCCAGGGTGTCGAGCTGGCTGCCGGTGGTGCCTTCGGGGAAACGGGCGGTGGCGAGCGCGATGTGGCCCTTGAGCACGAGGGTGAAGTTGTGCCGCATCTCGTCCGTCGGCTCGCCGATGGCAATGGTGCGGGTGACGTCAGTGGTGCCGTCCAGGTACTGGGCCCCGGAATCGACCAGATACAGGGACTTAGGCCTTAGCGGGGCGTCGGTTTCCTCGCTGACTCGGTAATGGACGATGGCGCCGTTGGCGCCGGCGCCGGAAATGGTCGGGAAGCTTAGGCCCTGGAAATGATCGTTGCCGCGCCGGAGGGACTCCAGCTTGTCGGCGCAGGCGCTCTCCATCAGGGAGCCTTTGGCCGCTTCGCCGTCGAGCCAGGCCAGGAACCGCGTCAGCGACGCGCCGTCGCGCCGGTGCGCGGTCCGGATGCCATCGATCTGGACGGCGGTTTTTATCGCCTTCGGCAATTGGCACGGATCGTCGCCGCGATCGATGACGGCGCCGGCCTTCTCCAGGCGGTCGAACACCCATAGCGGCGCGGTGTCGGCGCTCACGCGCACGGTCTTGGCGTCCTTGCCGAGCCTGTCCAGGGCCGGGCCGAAGGCGTCGGGCTCCAGGGTTTTAACATCCCCGCCCAGGTGGTCGGCGGTCCCCGGCGCCAGCTTACGGCCGTCGATGAACAGCTCGGCGCTGGCGTCGGCGTAAAGGATGGCGAACGACAGCGCCAACGGCGTGAACGGCACGTCGCCGCCGCGAACGTTCAACAGCCAGGCGATGGAATCGGGGGCCGTCAAAACCACCGCGCCGTCCTTGTCGGCCTTCAGGCCGTCGGCGATCCGGCGCCGTTTGTTGTTCGAGGAGTCCCCGGCGAAGGCGGCGTCGTGGGCGACGACGGGCGAGAGCGGTGCCGTCGGCTGGCCCGTCCAAACCGCATCGACGGGGTTTCCGTCGCAGGCCGCAAGCTCGCCCCTGGCTTTTTTGCAGGCGGCCTGAAAACGGGCGGTCTGGACCGGGGTCAACAGCCACGGGTCGAATCCCAGCCGGGCGCCCGGGGCCAGGTTGGCGGCGATCCAGTCGGCCGGCGGCTTGTCGGTCAGGTGGCAATGCTCGAAAAGGCCGCCGTCGACTTCCTTTTCCACCTGTAGGGTATAGCGGCCGTCGGCGAACACCGCCGCCTTGTCGGCCAAGACAACCGCCAACCCGGCCGATCCGGTGAACCCGGTCAGCCAGGCCAGGCGCTCGGATTTGCGGGCCACGTATTCGCCCTGGTGTTCGTCGCTTCGGGGCTGGATGAAGCCGTCCAGGTCACGGCGTTTGAGCTCGTCGCGCAAAGCGCCGAGGCGGGCCGGGTCGGTGGGGCCGCCGTCGAGTCCGTCATAGAGTTCCCCGTCGTCGTCGCCGGATTTATTACCGTTCGGGATCATGAGGCGCGGGTGCTCCGTGGGTGGTGCCGAATCTGCAGAAACTAACAGGCCCGCCGGTTCCTGTCATATGCCATCGGCGGCGCTCCCGGGAAAAGTCCAACAGGCGAGGATATAAAACCCCAACGCCATGACGATCACCGCCGTGAACCCGAACTCAATGGCAAGCAGGGCCGCGATGACGGCGCCTAGCACCGAAGCGCAGCCATTGATGGCCCAGGCCCACGGGATCAGGCCAGGCCTTTCCTCACCGAGACGGGCCAAGCCCAAGGGAAATGGCATGCCCATCGGAAAAGCCAACGGCGCGATCAACAACAGGGATAGGGTGAATTTGGCGGCTAGCGCCAGCGCCGTCAGCCATTGGAAAAGGGATGGCAGCAGAAACAGGTATGCCACCCCGACGACGGCGATTCCGACGATGGGGTAGAGACTCGGGTTGGCGGAAGACAGAAAGCGGCCCGAGAGCAGGCTCCCCAGGCCGGCGAAGACAAGGAACCCGCAAAGAACCACGGCGGCGGCATATACCGGGCTGGCGAGGAACAGGATGAACTTCTGGATAAAGGCCATCTCGACGAACAAAAAGGCGAAGCCGAGGCTCAGGAAATAGATCAACACCCGCATGCTTGGGCGGGGGGTTCTTTCGGCCTTCTTTGCCCGGCGGCCCGCCCACAACGGCAGCGGTATCAACACCAGCGCAAGGACGATGGCCTGCAACAGAATCAGGGCGAGAACCGGGTAACCCCATTCCAATAGCCCAAAACCGCCCCGGCCCCGAAGCGCATAAAGCTCATTGAAAAGCGGCCATTTGAAAAAGTTGAAGAAATAGGGCCTGTCGTCGGTGACTGGCCGGATATCGTATTTATAGCGATCGATGAAATCTTCCCCGGCAGGTCCCAGCAGGGAAATGGCCGATTCAAAGAATAGGGGCCTTTCCAACAGGTGGTAGCGGTTGGGGTCGGCCGGCGTGATGCCGGGGAAATAAACGACGTCGAAGGCCCGCTCGCGGGAAAAACGCTTAATGGCGATGATTTCGGGCCCTGAGAAAGCGCCGTTCTTGATCAGGAGCGTGCTGGTCTTGCCGCCCCGGATGAGGGCCAATTGACGGCCCGGTTTGGCAACCCCCATACGGCCAAGGGCTTGGACAGCGGTGGCGAACAGCTTGAGGCTATCGCGGGGCGGCAGTTTGAGCCAGCGGGTGATAGAGACAAGGCCCCCGGGATTGAGCCGGGCAAGGTACCGCTCCATGGCCTCGGTCGTATAAAGATAGCTTTCGTTCAAGGCCCGCAGCCCGGCGCTTGCGGCACCGAAGGAATCCACCAGGGCCATTTGTATGAGATCGTAGGCTAAACCCCCGCCGCTGACGAATCCACGCGCTTCGGCGACATGGAGACGGACGTCCTGACGATCATAGAGTCGTCCCGAGAATGCGGCGTAGTCTTCCTTGATGAGCGCCGCCATTTGGGCGTTGACCTCAAGAGCGTCGATCCGCCGCGCCTGGAGAAAGACCGCCTGCAGGACGTCGGTGCCGCCGCCGGTGCCGATGACGAGGACGCTCGGCCGCCGCAAAAGGTGATACGGCAATGCCGAGGTTAGGAAATCCAGGTACCGGGGCGCTTCCCCCCGCGCGTCATGCCGGTTGATAACGGTGAAGCCCCCGCCGTCGGTGAAAACGCCCAATTGTTCGGGCGGCTCGGACGGGTTGAGGACACTAAGCCCCGGGGCGTGGCGGAAGGGAATCCTGGGGCTTTCCACCACCGTCAACAGGCCCAGCGGGCCAGAACGTTCGCCGATGATCCTGGCCCCGGAAACCTGAAGCGCCTGGCTTAGTCCTTTGTAGGGAGAAGGCTTAAGTTCGGTAAAGGGACCGGTAAGCAGGAACGGAAGCAGCCCGGCCGCCAGAAAAAGCGATCTCGCCAGCCAGCGGCGGGTGCCGCCGCTAGTGACCAGAGACAAGCCCGCAGCGGCGAAGCCGGCCGCGCCGAGAGCCTTCAAGGCGTCCACGGGTGCCAGCCAAAATAACAGTCCCACCATTCCGAGCGCGCCCGTACCAGCGCCAAGAAGGTCCGAACCGTATGTCCGCCCCATCAGGCGGCGGAAACGATATAGGGTAAGGCCGATACAGTTGGCAGCGAACAAGAAAGGGACCGCAAGCAACAAATAAAGCAGCGCCAGATACAGCGGCTGCAGCGGGTCCCACAACAACTCCAGCGGATTCAGCGGTACCCGTTGGGCCAGGAAAAAACACCCTGGCGCGGCGGCACCGAACAGGGCTGCGTTCAAGGCAAAAAGGTCCCGGAACCGGCGCCCGACCTGTTCGCCCGCGAGCGCAAGAAAAGTGCCACTCACCCCGTACCCCAGGAGCGCGAGGCTGATGATCATGTAGGCGAAGTGGTGCCACTGGATGATCGAGAACAGGCGCAGCAACAGGACTTCGTAACCGACTGCGGCGGCCGAAATTAGCGCCACAGACAAAAGCGGCGGCCGAAGGCTGTCGTCGAAGGGCGAATTTAGCGGCGCCATCGGTTGCGGGAGGTCGGCATGGTCGGCCCCGTCAATGACCGCCCGTCAGCGGTACGAAACGCACAGGCAGGATAAGCCGCGAGGTGACGCCGCCGTCCACGCCTTTCTCTACCATGGTCAGGTATTGGACGAGGAAGCGCTGGCCCACGGGAGCGACCATGCGTCCGCCCGGCTTCAACTGGCGGACAAGCGGCGGCGGCACATGACTGGCGGCGGCGGTGACAATAATGGCGTCAAAGGGCGCATGTTCCTTCCAACCGTAATAGCCGTCACTGATCCGCGTCTTGACGTTGCCATATCCCAGCCTTTTCAACCGCTCCTTTGCCAGCTGGCCGAGCGGTTCGATGATCTCGATGGTGAACACTTTGGCGCCAAGTTCGGCCAGTAACGCCGCTTGGTATCCCGACCCTGTGCCGACCTCCAGAACCTTTGAACCTATCTGCACCTCCAACAAGTCCGTCATCAGGGCGACGATATAGGGCTGCGAGATGGTCTGGCCGTGGCCAATGGGCAAAGGGCGGTTTCGATAGGCCAAGTCACGGACGTTTTCAGGCACGAATTCATGGCGGGGGACTTCCGCCATGACCTTTATAACCGCTTCGCCGAACGCCTTGCGCCCCGTTTCCCTCTGCGTCTCGGCGGCCATGGAGGCAATGGTGTCAGCCAACTCCTGACGCGCCTTGGCATAATATTCCTTGGCGTTTGCCGTAAACGGCGACCCCGCCGCCAACGAAAGGACCGCAAGCACAAGCATGCACCGGATATCGAAGCCGCACCACAACCAGCCGGTCAGGCGGCGGCCCCGACCCCGGGCGCGGATAGATGGAAAGGACGTGGCAAGGCGGTTCTGCATCGTCCGGGATTACCCCCCTCCGGTTATTGGGATAGAACCGATTGTAAACGGCGCCGGGGCGCCGCGCCAGCAGGCCTGCGGACGGTTCCGCCCATGACATCTCCTTGCCATTCGGGTCAAATATTTCCGTAGCTATGCGTTTTATGCAATGGTGCGGTGCAACATTAACGGTTTACGGTCCCCTAAAAACGACTATTTTACCCGTGGGAAGTCAATCTTTCCCGAAGAAAAAGATAAAGACACGGTGGAGCGACGTCATCCGGATATCAAGACCTAAGGAGATACGTTATGCAAATTAAGAATGACAACCTTGCCAACGCGGCTGTCCTTGCCGTCGACGCCCCGCAGCGCATCGATCCGCTCAGCGCCGGCGTTCTGGGCCACTATGCGCGCCAGGAGGCAATGGCCCGCTTCATCGGCAAAGCCGCCCCCGTGTTTGTCCAGGGCGTTCAGTGGCTGGCCAAGCCGTTTTTAAACTGGCACCGCCGCAACGTCCTCTACAGCGATCTTCAAGCCCTGCCGGACTACCTGCTCAAGGACATCGGCTTCACCCGCGACGAGATCACTGCCGTGGTCTATCACCACCTCAGGCGCCAGCCCTTGTCGCTGAGCCCGACCCGCGCCCGCCCGGCACCCAGCGTTTCCGCCGTTTCCGGCACCGAAAACGAAAACCGCAAAGAGGAAAAGCCGCTGGCCGCATAATCAAGGCGAACGCGCAAAACAAAAAAAGACGGCGGTCACTTGATGTGACCGCCGTTTTCTTTTCCGCACAAGGCCGGGGGACGAGATCGGTTCTTAGGCTTTGGTCATTTCGGTTGCGGGACGATGCGCAGGTAAGGCTTCGGCGCCTCCCAGCCGTCCGGGTATTTTTCCTTGGCGTCGTCGTCGGAAACGGCGGGGACGATGATCACGTCGTCGCCGTCATTCCAGTTGGCCGGCGTCGCCACCTGATGGTTGGCGGTCAACTGGCACGAATCGATGACCCGCAAAATCTCGTCGAAATTACGCCCGGTGCTCATCGGGTACGAGATGATCAGCTTGATCTTCTTGTCCGGGCCGATGATGTAGACGTTGCGCACGGTGGCGTTGTCGGCCGCGGTGCGGCCTTCGGCGCCGCCTTCCTCGCTGGCCGGAAGCATGCCGTAGAGTTTCGCCACCGCAAGCTCAGAATCGCCGATCAAGGGGTAGTTGATGGCGTGGCCCTGGGTTTCCTCGACATCCTTCGACCACGCCTTGTGGTCTTCGACGGAATCGACGCTGATGCCGATGACCTTGACCTTGCGCTTGTCGAATTCGGGCTTGATCTTGGCCAAATAGCCGAGCTCGGTGGTGCACACGGGGGTGAAGTCCTTGGGATGGGAAAACAGCATCACCCATCCGTCGCCGATGAATTCGTGGAAGTCGATCGTGCCTTCGGTCGTTTCGGCGGTGAAATCGGGCGCCTCGGCGCCAATTTGAAGTGCCATTGGTCGGTCCTCCCTTGGTGGATGAATTTTATCTATTACCCGCCGCGTTTGACGGGGTCTGAACTGTAACCATAAATAATACCCGATGGCGGCGAATTCTAGGGTCAGGACCCATTAATTTTCTATTCAGCATTTTCGCCGATGATGATGCTCCTGTTCAAGGAGGACATCACATGAGCGATCAATTCTGGCTGACGCCGACGCAACTGAACCGCATTAAGCCG
>Ga0207966_1000581_pt1 | contig 20841 bp, 20 predicted proteins | sample Knorr_S23_td_NAD_FD_185611 | JGI IMG/M metagenome (GOLD analysis project Ga0207966, IMG submission 185611) | Marine microbial communities from Southern Atlantic Ocean transect - Knorr_S23_td_NADW_ad_2500m_LV_B (SPAdes) (version 2) | ecosystem: Environmental > Aquatic > Marine > Oceanic | place...
GCTGTGCTGGGTTCTGGGCTCGACCGGATATATCCACAGCGGAGCATCCCGTTGGCGGACAAGATCGTTCAGAGTGGAGCGCTGCTGACCGAGTACCCGCCGGGAGTGAGTGCGCTCCCTCAGCACTTCCCACGTCGTAACCGGGTAATCAGCGGGCTTTGCCGGGGTGTGCTCGTTTTTGAGGCTGCGTTCAAGAGTGGTGCGATACTCACGGTGGACTGGGCGCTCGAGCAAAACCGGGACGTGTCCGCGGTGCCAGGAAGTGCGCCAAGTGAAAAGAGCAAAGGGACCAACTGGCTCATTCAGCAGGGTGCAAAGTTGACGGCGACCGTAGACGATATTCTCGAAGAGTTGAGCATTGAGAGGAAGCCGATCAGTGATCAGACATCGGTCTCGGCGGTTGCTCCGGGGGGCACGAAGGAGGCGGAAGACGGGATTTCGACCGATTCTGGCAAAAATGCACTTGACAGCCTCGCGCGTGATAACAATGGTTAAGTATCGAGCAGCGTGTGCTCGGTCTTCTCGAAAATGCTGAAGGCCCGATGCACGTAGATGACATTACGAGGGAACTGGGCGTGGCTGCGGCGGCAGTCATTTCAGTCCTCGCAATGCTTGAACTGTGGGGTTCGGCCCGGCAGGTTGGTGCGGTGCTGTTCACCGCGGATAACGAACGCTCGGTGATATCGAAATGATTAAAGTGATTTTCTGGCAAGAGGTGCTAGCAGTTTGACAAAACGAGACCTGGTCATCGTCGAATCTCCGGCGAAGGCCCGAACCGTAGGTCGGTTTCTGGGCGACAAATATGTCGTAAAGGCGTCGATGGGGCATGTTCGAGATCTGCCGGCAGGGGCGCTGGGCATAGATGTCGAAAACGACTTCGCTCCCGAATATGTGAACGTCAAAGACCGGGCGACGTTGATCGCCGAGATAAAGAGGGCCGCTAAGCAGGCAGATTCGGTTTACCTGGCAACTGATCCGGACCGTGAGGGCGAAGCAATTTCGTGGCACCTGGTGGAAGCGGCAGATCTTGGCAAGGTGAACAACCTCAAGCGAGTGGTTTTTCACGAGATTACCGATTCGGCTGTGGCAGAGGCATTCGCCAACCCGCGTGACATCGACATGGAGTTGGTGAACGCTCAACAGGCGCGACGACTGCTCGACCGGCTCGTCGGCTTCACGCTGAGCCCGGTCCTATGGAAAAAGGTGAAGGCCGGTCTTTCGGCTGGCCGGGTCCAATCGGTCGCCCTGCGAATTATCGTTGACCGTGAACGCGAAATTCAGGCGTTCAAGCCCGAGGAATACTGGGTTATTTCGGTTGATCTTGAGACTGAAGCCGGGACTCGTACGTACAATTTCAACGCAGCGTTGAGTGCTGTCGCCGGTCAAAAAGGCAAACCGGTCGTCGACAACGAGACGACGGCGACCGCCATAAAAAACGACCTCGATTCAGCCTCGTACATTGTTTCGAGCATCACGCGTCGCGAGGTCAGGCAACGCCCAAGATCGCCGTTCACTACCAGCACGCTTCAGCAGCAAGCTGCCCGTTCGTTCCGGTTCAGTGCCCAGCGCACGATGCGCATAGCGCAGGACCTTTACGAAGGCATCGAATTGGGCAGTTCCGACCCGGTCGGTCTCATCACATACATGCGTACCGACTCTGTGAACCTTGCGCAGAACGCGCTCGACGAGGCCGAGGCGTTCATCAGGACGGCGTATGGTCCGGAGTACACGTCAGGCCCGAAGCGCTATAAGACCAAGAGCAAGTCGGCACAGGAGGCTCATGAGGCTGTCCGGCCTACGTCAGCCGAGAACACGCCCGAAAAGGTGGCACCGTTCCTTTCGAGTGAACAGCTGCGGCTTTACACCATGATCTGGAAGCGGACAATAGCCAGCCAGATGACCGACGCCATTTTGGACAACACCGGTGTCGATATCGAAGCCACCGCGTCAAACGGCAATGTGCACACCGTCCGGGCCACCGGGTCGGTGATCAAGTTCGATGGATTCCGAAAACTGTACATCGAGATCCGTGATGAGGATGCTGAAGACGAGGACAACAAGCAACTGCCCGCAATGAACGAAGGGGATGCGCTTGAGAAGAAAAGCGTGAATACCGACCAGAAGTTCACCCAGCCCCCACCGCGGTTTACCGAGGCAAACCTGATTCGATTTTTGGAAGAACAGGGAATTGGCCGCCCTAGCACGTACGCCTCGATTGTGGGCACAATCGAACGAAGGCAGTATGTCGACCGGGAGAAGACGCGGTTCAAGCCGACCCCGCTGGGTACGGGTGTGTCGGATTTTCTGACGCAGCACTTTTCGAACATCATGGACACCGGGTTCACTTCTGGAATGGAGTCGAAACTGGACTCCGTTGCGGAGGGTGAGCAGGATTGGGTCGAGATGTTACGGGAGTTCTTTGGCCCCTTTGAAAAAAGGGTCGAAGATACGCTTGCGAACGCCGATAGGGTTGATCACAAGACGCTCGTTCAGAAGAGCGATGAGAAGTGTGAAGGTGGCGATAATCTTGTTATTCGAACCGGACGTTACGGCAAGTTTTTGTCGTGCGGCAGGTTCCCGGAGTGCCGTGTTACGATTTCAACTCGGCCTGGAGAGCGCGCCACGGGCGAGGTTAAGGAAAACTGGGAGATCACCCGGAAAACCGCCATGGAGAAGTGCGCTATTGTGCACCCGGAAGCGGCTGCCGCAGTTGCAGCAGAGGCTGAGGCAAAGCGCGGAGCCAGGGGCAAAAGGCGATCGGCAAACGGCAAGACTGCGGGGAAGTCAAAGCGCAGGACGAAGGCAGCGGCGAAATAACGGGATCACCGGGTTCGCCCCGGGGGTGGTTTGCTGATGGCCACCATCAAGAGCTCTGCCATAGAAGATCAGCTGCCGTCGCCAGCCATGGAACGGGCGCTGCAACAGGGTCGATTCCCGCAGTATTCAAGATATGTCCGCGATTACGCAGAGCACATCGGCACCACACGTCAGCTTGCTGAGCACACAGTCCGCAACTACATAAACGACCTGGTGCCGCTCATCGAGTACCTCGGAGAACGGGGTATTTCGGATCTTGGCGGGGTCGATCGTCTTTTCCTGCGCGGGTACTTGGCGTGGCTGATGTCGCTGGGGATAAGGCGGAGCAGCGTTACACGAAAGCTTTCTGCCGTGAGGTCGTTTTTCCGATTCCTCCGGCAGACCGGTGTGATCGCAGCCGATCAGACAAGTCTCGTGGCGGGCCCGCGGCGAGAAGTTAGGTTGCCGGCTATCGCCTCAAGTTTCGAGATCGACCGGCTGCTCGACGAACCGGACGTGGCGACCGACGCTGGTATCAGGGACCGCGCCCTGCTCGAAGTGCTTTATGCCGCAGGTCTCCGCGTATCAGAAGTCATCGCAATGGACCTCGGCGATGTCGACATGAAGTCGAGAGAGGTCCGTGTTGTCGGTAAAGGTTCGAAACCGCGGGTGGTGTTGATTGGCAATCACAGTGTTCGCTGGCTCGAGCGGTATCTTGTCAATGTCAGGCCGAAATTCATGAGCCGGCGGTCGGATGCCGCGATCTGGATGAACCGCTCCGGGGGCAGGCTGTCGGCCCGTTCGGTGCAACGAATCGTGAAAAAATACGCGCTGGCGGCGGGTCTCGACCCCGATTTTCATACACATTCGATTCGACACAGTTTTGCCACTCACATGCTTGACGGTGGAGCTGATCTACGGGTTGTGCAGGACCTGCTGGGACACACCAGTCCTGCAACCACACAGATCTACACGCACGTGTCGACCGAGCAGGCGCGTCGTGTTTATCTGGGAGCCCACCCGCGGGCGAACAGGACTGGCCATCCGCGGTCAAACATAGAGAATTCGAGCGACGAAGCGTAGTACGCTTGTTTCATGGACGTTTGGCGTCTGACCGGATCTGAGACCCGGGATCAACGAAAGCCAGCACGAAACCCGATCGACGCGGGGCGCAATGGGAGCGCAACTTGCCAGCCACGATTCTTGTAATAAATGGACCGAACCTGAATAACCTCGGCAAGCGAGACAGTTCGCTTTACGGCACGAAGACGCTGGGCGACATTGAGGCGGATATTTCGGCCAAAGCATCTGAACTTGGCGTCGGGGTGGAGTTTTTCCAGTCGAACCACGAGGGCTCGATCGTCGACTTCATCCAGGAATCGTCGGCGGGTGCAAGCGGGATCATCATCAACGCCGGTGCGCTAACCCAGGTCGGGTACTCGATACTCGATGCGCTGCTGGATGCAGGTCTGCCTTTCATTGAGGTCCACCTGTCGAATATCCATGGCCGCGAGAGGTTTCGGCGGCGGTCGGTGTTTGCTTCGAAGGCGGTCGGCCAGATGGCGGGATTCGGGCCAGCCGGGTACATTTACGCTCTCGACCACCTCGTGTCGGTCATCAACGGTTAGTTTTTTTTACGGAGCCTTCTTTACTTTGGCAGTGAGCGATTTCCGATTTCCCTCGCGTGTGCAGAAACTTCGCGAGCGTCTCGCAAAAGATGACCTGGATGCTTTGTTTTTGAGCAACGGTGAGAACCGCCGTTATATTTCCGGGTTTATGAGCAGTGCCGGTTACCTCCTGGTGACACAGGACGAGGCGGTGGTATGCACCGACTTCCGTTACACCGAGATGGCAGCACAGCAGGCGCCTGGATGGCGAGTGGACCGGATTGGTGGTAAGCCGGACTGGCTCCCGAAGCTGGTCAACGAGCTCGAAATCAAGACGCTGGGTTTTGAAGCGGACGATATGACGGTCGCCACTCTCGAGAGGTTTAAGAAGGCGCTCAAAGAAGGTGATGCCGGTCCCGAGTTGAAGCCGACGACGGGTATTGGAGTGGACCTCAGGGCTTACAAAGACCCGGAAGAGCTTGAGCTTTTGCAGCGCGCCATCGACATAGGCGATGAGGCTTTCGAGAGGACAGCAGCCCAGCTTGTTGCTGGAATGAACGAAAAAGAGGCGGCCTGGATATTCGAAAAGGCTGTGCGGGAGTTGGGGGCGGAGTCGATTTCATTCGACACGATTGTTGCGGTGGGGCCAAACGCAGCGCGACCTCATCATGCGACGAGCGACACACCACTGGTCGAGGGTCAAACTATTGTGTTCGATTGCGGTGCGAGGTACGAGGGTTACTGTTCAGACCTGACGCGTACGGTGGTCCTCGGTGAGCCGGACGATGAGATGAAACGCGTCTACGATATCGTGCTGGCTGCTCAGTTGGCGGCAATTGATATGGTCGAAGCTGGCATGACCGGTGAAGAGATTGACGCCATCGCCAGGAAAATCATCACGGAAGCCGGTCATGAAAACGACTTCGGGCACAGCCTCGGGCACGGGCTGGGTCTGGAAGTGCACGAAAATCCGGGGGTTGGGCCGAATGCGAAGGGTAAGCTCGAAAACGGGATGCCGTTTACGATTGAGCCCGGCATTTACATCCCCGGCTGGGGCGGAGTGCGTATCGAGGATGTCGTGGTGCTCGAAGACGGCAGGGCTCGCGTGATGAGTCATGCCGCTAAAATGGAGTTCTAATTTCTCCACAATCGAATATTGTTGAATACTGATAACGCGACATCGGCTGTTGTTCGACCGAGACGAAGGCCAGATCGGAATCCCGAGCCAGAGGGCAAGCAGACACAAAGATGACCATTTCTTCCGGTGAAATTCGCAGAAATATGACCATCATCCTGGATGACGAGGTCTACCAGATTCTCGATTGGCAGCACCGCCAGGCCCCGAAGGCCCCACCAACTCTCACGCTGAAGGTCCGACAGGTAAAAACAGGCAACGTCTACGAGCGAAAGCTCCAGGGTAACCAGAAGTTGACCCGGGCCGAAGTTGAGACGCCGACCGTGCAGTACCTGTACCCGGACGGCGACATGCACAACTTTATGAACACGGAGACGTTCGATCAGTTCGCAATTACCGAGGAAGTGCTCGGCGACGCCCTGAAATTCATTTCCGAGGGCGACACGATCGAGGTGATGCTGTACGAGGGTGTACCGCTTTCCGTTGAGGTCGCTTCTTCGGTGGTTCTTGAGATCGGGCAAACCGAGGTCGGTCTGCGGGGCGATACCCAGAGCGGTGCGACCAAACCCGCGACCACAACTACGGGGCTTGTGCTGCAGGTGCCCCTGTTCATTGCGATCGGCGACCGGATCATGGTTAACTCGACTACGGGCGAGTACACGGGGCGAGCTGACTAGCTGCCCCTCAGCAGGGGTTGATGTTCCTTCTCTCAGATGACATGGGGTCCGGCGTACATGCGCGCGGCTGTGAAAGAATGCGTGAATGACGAGTTCCGAAGAATCTGACGAGGCTGCGAGTTCGCGCCAGACGGCCTACACCGTTAGCGCGGTCGCCGAGTATCTCAAAGCCAGCCTGGAGTCGGACCCACGACTCGCCGACCTGATGGTGGTCGGTGAGGTTTCGGGCTACCGAAATCCCTCTTCAGGGCACCATTACTTTGCGCTCCGCGACGAACAATCGGTGCTGCGCTGCGTGATGTTTCGTGGTGGTCGAGGTGGGCAGTTCCTGAGCGATGGGTCACAGGTGATCTGCCACGGGCGGATCTCTATCTACACCGCCCGGGGCGATCTGCAGTATTACGTCGACCAGGTCGAGCCGGACGGGGTGGGCGCCCTTCAAAAAGCATTTGAAGAGATGCGCAAGCGACTCGAATCCGAGGGTCTGTTCGAGTCCGGTCGCAAGCGACAGCTCCCGGCAATGCCGGCTCGGATCGCGGTCATTACGTCACCGACCGGGGCAGTGATCCAGGACATCCTGAACGTGCTCACGCGAAGGTACCCGCTGGCCGAGGTCATCCTGATTCCGACGGCGGTCCAGGGCGAAAAAGCAGCACCCGAAATCGTCCGGGCGTTCCAGGCGCTGAACGCACTCGACGATATCGACGTGGCGATCGTCGCGAGGGGTGGCGGGTCGCTTGAAGACCTGTGGTCATTCAACGAAGAGACGGTCGCCCGCGCCATATTCGCGAGCAACGTTCCCGTAATAAGCGCGATCGGTCACGAGACGGATACGACAATCGCTGACCTTGTGGCCGACGTGTGTGCACCGACCCCCTCGGCAGCTGCCGAAATAGTCGCACCTGCAACTGCCGATCTGGCCGGAGAAGTCGCTGGATATGCGGCACGGATCGACGAAATTGTCGGGCGGCGCGTTGCGGACAGCCGGTCGCATTTCGAGCTGGCTGTCGACCGGATGAACCTGAGGGTTCCCGACACCGCGCTACCCCGGCAGCGGATCGACGACCTGCTGGTCAGGGCGCGGCTGGCAGGACAGCGGCTGGTGGAATCGTCGAAACTGCGCCTTGCAGCAGTCGAGGCTTCGTTGAGCGCTCTCGGGCCGAAGAAAATTCTGGGTCGTGGATATACGATCACTCGCCTTGCCGACGGGAGGGCCGCGACAAGTGTATTGCAGTTCGAAACGGGTGACAGGATGGCTGTAACGTTCGCAGACGGTTCGGTCGATGCGACTGTTGACCGTTCTTCGCCCGACACCGCTCCCGGCAGCGATGGGTCGGAAGACGGGGCCGACGATTCTTGAGAAAAATCGTCGCCGGCTATCCCGTATTCCCGGCCAATAGATACAATTAGCGTCCGTTCGACAACACCGGAACAAAGATGGCCGAAACTACTGAACAACAGGGTGCGAAACCCGCTGCGAAATCGTTTGAGAGTTCGTTTGCCGATCTCGAAGAGGTCGTGCGCAAGCTTGAAGTGGGCGGGCTTTCTCTGGACGAGGCGACGAAGCTGTTCGAATCGGGAATGAAACTGGCTACGAAGTGCAATGAAATGCTTTCGTCTGCGGAACTGAAGATCACCCGGTTGCAGGCCAACTTTGCCGAACAGATGAACCTTGACCTCGTTTCGGACGATGGCGGTGAAGACGGTGCTCAAGACGAGGACGCTTAGCCCGTGGCAAGCACAGGTAACCTGGCTGAATCGCGGGACGCTCCGGGGGCGGGAGCACCGCTCACGGTGGGTTGGTTTTCATCCGGGCGCGGTGAAGGTTCATACGGCCTGCTAAAAGCGGCGTTGGACACAATTGAATCTGGTGATCTGCCGGTTAAGATTGCATTCGTTTTTATCAACCGTGTGAAAGGCCAGACAAAGCGCACCGACCGGTTCCTGGAACTTGTCGACTCCCACGATATTCCGCTTGTGACGCTCTCTTCCCGGGATTTCAGACGATCGCACGGCAACAGGCCGTGGAACGAACTTCGTGAGGAGTTCGACCGGGCCGCAATCGAGCTGTTGCGTCCGTACAGCGCCGACATCGCAGTTCACTCGGGTTACATGCTGATCGCCCCGTTGCTGTGCTCTGAGTTTGTGACGCTGAACGTTCACCCTGCCCTGCCCGGCGGGACTATTGGCATGTGGCAGCAGGCTGTTTGGGACGTGATCGCCGGTGGGCTGGACGAGGCCGGGGCGATGATCCATGTATCGACCGAAGATGTTGATGAGGGTCCGGTGGTTGCGACTTCGCGATTCTCTGTGCGAGGTGATGGTTTCGATTCGCTCTGGGCCGAGATATCCGGCCTTGATGTCGGCGCGTTGAAAGAGGACCCCGGTGAAGATTTACCGTTGTTCAGGGCGATCCGCAACGCAAGTATGCTCCGTGAGCGGCCGTTCCTGATCGAGACTCTTAAGGCGGTGGCGGCCGGGCGAATCGACCCGACGGGTGCCGGGGGAGTCGTTGATCTCACGCCGGTGGTTGAGCTGGCGGCGGGTGGTTAACGCAAGGATCCCGCAGCGGTTTGGGAGAGATAATATCGTCTGTTTACCCGGAATGGCTCAGGCAATAAAAGACCCCGGCTGTGTACCGGGGTCTTTTTCATATCGTGCCGAACGAAACGGGCGTGACCGGTTATGCCGCCGCGGTGTGCTTGTTGTCCGGTAGATCGCCGTCTATCCGGTTGCCATCTTCATCGAGAAGAATCGGCCAGTTGTTATCGGTAACGGTGTCGACACCGATGATGCACTTGGCAACGCCTTCCATTGAGGGCAGTTCGTACATCACGTCGACCAGAAGCTCTTCAACGATAGCTCGAAGGCCACGCGCACCCGCCTTGCGTTCACGAGACAGCTTGGCGGTCGCATCGAGCGAAGCTTTGTCGAACTCAAGTTCAACGCCGTCCATTTTGAACAGGGCTTCGTACTGGCGGATCAGTGCATTCTTCGGTTCGGTGAGGACCTGGATCAGTTCCTCATGGTCGAGATCGGCGAGACCAACGACAAGGGGCACGCGGCCAATGAACTCCGGGATGAATCCAAATTGGAGCAGGTCACCCGGTACGACCGCGGTGTAGTCAGTAATTTTTTCGGCGCTCGTGTTGCCCAGGGACTTGAAACCGATGGAGGTAACGTCTTTGGTCTGCCGTGCCTGGATGATTTCTTCGAGGCCGTCGAACGCGCCGCCCAGTATGAACAGGATGTTCGAGGTGTCGATCTGGAGGAATTCCTGGTGCGGGTGCTTGCGGCCACCCTGCGGTGGGACGTTGACGTCCGCGCCTTCGAGGATTTTGAGCAGAGCCTGCTGCACGCCTTCACCAGAAACGTCGCGAGTGATCGACGGGTTGGCCGATTTGCGGGCGATCTTGTCGATTTCGTCGATGTAGATGATGCCCTGCTCGGCCCGTGCGATGTCGAACTGGGCGTCCTGAATCAGGCGGAGCAGAATGTTTTCGACGTCTTCACCAACGTAGCCGGCCTCTGTCAGCGAGGTTGCATCGGTGATGGCGAACGGCACATCGAGAATTCTTGCAAGCGTCTGGGCCAGGTGGGTTTTGCCGCAACCGGTCGGGCCGACGAGCATGACGTTCGTCTTCTGGAGCTCGACATCGGGGTCTTCGGTGCCGAACCAGATCCGCTTGTAGTGGTTGTAGACGCCGACGGAGATAACCCGTTTTGCGCGCTCCTGCCCGATGACGTACTCGTTGAGCATCTCGAACATGTCGCGGGGTGTCGTGGGCTTGGAGTTGGGCTTAGCAATCGGCTGATCGTCGGCGATGATCTGCTGACACCTGCCAACGCATTCGTTGCAGATGAAGATCTTCGAGGGTCCTGCGATTAGCCTTCGGACGCTTTCCTGGGGCTTGCCGCAGAACGAACACGAATAAGCGTCGCCAGACCCGGATGAGGATCCGTCGTCGCCGTCGTTTGTTTGATCAGTCGTCATTGTTTACGTATCTAGCCTACTTTGGAATTAGCGAGTACGAGCGTTTGCAGGGTATTTATTTGGATGCCAAAGCATCTGGTGTCAGGACTTCGTCAATTAGCCCGTATTCGCTCGCCTGTTCAGCATTCAACCAGAAATCGCGGTCGGAATCTCGTGCAATGCGCTCATAAGACTGACCCGTATGGTCAGCGATAATCTGTCGCAACCGGTCCTGAACTCGCAGGGTCTCCCTTGCGTGAATCTCGATATCCGAGGCCTGGCCCTGCGTGCCGCTCAGTGGCTGGTGCATGTGGATTGTCGAGTTTGGCATGGCATACCGTTTGCCTTTGGTCCCGGCAGTCAGCAGTACCGTGCCCATGCTGGCGCACAGGCCGATCGAGAAAGTTGCGATGTCGCACGGGACGTACTGCATCGTGTCGTAAATGGCCATTCCTGAGTAGACCTCGCCGCCGGGCGAGTTGATGTACAGGTTGATGTCCTTTTCGGAATCTTCACGAGCGAGGAACAGGAGTTGGGCGACGATCAGGTTGGCGACCTGGGCGTTTATCGGCGTACCCAGGAACACGATCCGTTCCTTGAGTAGCAGGGAGTAGATGTCGTAGGCCCGCTCACCTCGAGCACCGGTCTCAATAACCATCGGGACGATGCTTTCGGGAAGATGCAGCATTGAATTTTCCTTGCTTTCTGAACTATATGGGTGGTTGGCCATATCTGTGTTACCCGGTGAATTCGGACCAGGAAATGTCAAATTGGAATCCATTGATGATGCCCCTGGCTGTTTACTTTTCGGTTTTCACGGCCCTGCGCGGTGTTTTAACCCTTGCGGTGCCGGTGGTCTTTTTTGCAGCGGTAGATTTGACCGTTGTAGTTTTTTCAGTCTTCGTTGTTTTCGATTTCTTGGCCGCGGATCTTTTGGAGTCCCCGGGTTGGTGTGTCAGTTCAATCGCGTTGTCCATGGCCGAGCGGCGGTGCAGAATGCGCCTGACTGCGTCGCGCGCGTCGTCGGTGTCGAGGTTTTCCGATGCGTACTGTGGCGACTCCTGCATAACGGCAATTTCCGCCGCAACATCGTCGTCGCTGACTACGGTTTTTTCTGTTTCGACCAGCGTGTCGATAACCAGGGAGCGTTTCAGTCGGAGTTCGGCCGAATCTTTTGCTTCAGCGACTATTTCCTCGCTAGTTTTTCCGATTCCCTTCAGGTACTGCTGAAAATCAATGTTGTACTGGGCCAGTTGGCGTTGCTGATCGTCAAGCACATGTTCAGCCTCATGGTCGATGATCATTGGCGAAATAACGAACTCTGCATCTTCGACCAGCGCATCGACGATCTTTTCTTCCAATGATCTTCGCAGACCGTCCTTCGCCTGCGCTTCGAGATTTTCGCTAATTCGCGTTCGCAACTCCGCAACTGTCTTGAAGTTTTCGCCCAGTGATGCGGCCAGGGCGTCGGTAAGTTTCGGGAGTTCTTTCTTTTTCACGGCCGATACTTCGACGGAAAATTGAGCCGTTTTTCCGGCGAATTTGTCGTTCGGATAGTCGTCGGGAACCGGCAGTTCAAATTCCCTAGATCCACCTTCTTTCAGGCCTTTTAGCTGCTCGGCGAATCCGGGTATAGGGTTCATGCTCCCGGCTTCGATCAGGTAGTCGCCGCTTTCGCTGCTGGTGAAATTTTCACCGGCCACCAATCCGGTGGTCGAAATAGTCAGTAGATCGTCGTTTCTCGAAGCGCGGCTTACCGGTTCCCAGGTCGCCTGTGACTCACGCACCTGCTCGATCTGCTCTTTCACCTGTTCTTCGGTGACTTCTTCAATCTGGTCGTCGAACTTGAGTCTTTTGTAGTCGCCGAGTGTGGCTTTGGGTGGAAGGGCGACTATCGCGTCGATTTTTACGATTGGTTCCCGCTCGATCACATCGACGTGCGGCGGTGTGTGGGTGCCTTCTATCTCGGATTCTTCAACCGCCACGCCAACGGCTTCGGGTACGAGAGTTTCCATCGCCTCTTCGAAGAGGTATTCCCGGCCCACAAATTGTTCGACGATTCGCCGGGGGGCCTTGCCCTTGCGAAAGCCGGGAATGTTTACACGCGCAGAGACTTTCTGGTGCGCTCGCTGGAGATGACGCTCCACGCGATCTTCTTCTACTTCGATGTGGAGGACGGCCTGACCATTTTCCGCGTCGTCGCGAGTGACTTTCAACGGGTACTCCGAAACACTCAGCCGGTTTCACGGGCATGCCGTGTGAGGCTGTGTATAAAAGGAGCGCCTCGAGGCGCTCCTTGATTGGGACCAGTTTCGATTGTAACTCAGAGACGCAATTTCGGGCCGTTGATTTTCGAGAGTGGTAACACGTTTGCGTGGTACTAGTTTTCGGGCATCACTACCCGGATGTGCAGCTCTTCAAGCTGCTGGTCGGTGATGATCGCAGGTGCCTCGAAGAGTGGGTCGACGGCGGATTGGGTTTTCGGGAACGCGATAACTTCGCGTATCGCCTGCTCTCCGGCAAGAATGGCGACCAGCCGGTCGAGACCGAGGCCCATTCCGCCATGCGGCGGGGCGCCGTATGTGAACGCGGTCAGCAACTGACCGAACCGATCTTGTATTTCGTCCTCGCCGTAGTCAATGACCCCAAACACTCTCGTCTGGATATCTTTGTCGTGGATGCGGATGCTTCCTGAACCCATTTCCTGGCCGTTGCACACCAGGTCGTACAGGTCGGCCAGCACCTTGCCCGGGTCGGTGTCGAGGTACTGCATGTGCTCTGCCTTTGGCGACGAGAAGACGTGGTGGGCCGGTTCCCACTTGTTCAGGTCGTCGTCCCACTCGAACAACGGGAAGTCGTAAATCCATGCCAGCGACACGTCGTTTTCATCCACGAGCTCGAGCCTGCGCGCCATTTCGTTGCGCAGGTTCGAGAGGACGGTGTTTACCAGTCTGTAAGTACCGGCAACGATGAGCATGAGGTCGCCGGGTTTTGCGCCCATTTCGTTTGCGAGCTGCTTGACGATATCGATCGACAGGAACTTTTTAAGTGGCGACTTGATGTGGTCGTCTTCGAGTGCGTCGATGGAGGGTGCGCTTTCGTCGAGCGCGATAAAGACCAGGCCCTGTGCGCCGCTAGACTTTGCGAAATCGGTAAGCCTGTCGGTGTCGCGGCGTCCGTAGTTACCGCATCCGGGAGCTACGAAACCCCTGATCGTTCCGCCTGAGGACGCAACTGCCTGGAAGACCCTGGCGTCGGATGTAGCCGCGGTTTCGGTGATGGTTGTGAGTTCCATGCCAAACCGGAGGTCGGGCTTGTCGGTACCGAAACGCTCCATCGACTCTGTATAGGACAGCCGGATGAATGGATCGGAGACGGTGGCGTCGGGTAGCAGTTCGTGGAAGATTTTCAGGTACAGCTCTTCGACGATTGCCATGACGTCGTCCTGGTGTACGAACGACATTTCAAAGTCGAGCTGGGTGAATTCGGGCTGGCGGTCGGCCCGGAGGTCTTCATCGCGGAAGCTGCGGGCGATCTGGAAGTACCGCTCGACTCCCGAGACCATTAGCAGTTGTTTCAACTGTTGTGGCGATTGCGGTAGTGCGTAGAACTGGCCGGGGTGGACGCGACTCGGAACGACGTAATCGCGTGCGCCTTCGGGCGTGCTTTTGAGCAGAATTGGCGTTTCGATCTGCGTGAAGCCGTTTTCGGTCAGGAAATCCCACATGATGTGGGTGACCCGGTGCCGGAGCTTGAGCATCGCCTGCATTTTGGGTCGTCGCAGGTCTATGAAACGGTATTTCAGTCGGGTGTTGTCGTCGACATCGATATCGTCGGAAACCTCGAATGGGGGTGTGAGAGACTTGTTCAGGACAACGATTTTGGTCGCGGAAAGTTCGACAGTCCCTGTCGGGAGTTCAGGGTTTTCAGCCCCCGGCAGGCGCCTTACGATCTTTCCGGTAATCTGCACTACCCATTCCGACCGCAGGCTGCCGGCGAGTTCGTGGGCGGCCTCTGAATACTCCGGGTTGAAGACGACCTGGAGCAGTCCTGAGCGATCGCGCAGGTCGATAAAGATCAGGTTGCCGTGGTCGCGCCGCCGGTGGACCCAACCGGCGACAGTAATGAGTGATCCGACTGTCGATTCCCGCGGTTCACCGCAGTTCGTGTCCTTGTACACCGTAAATTTCCTGTTCGTTCAGATGATTGATGGTGAGGCCGATGGCCGTGAATTCGAGCGTGTTACCGCCTGTTGTCTGCGAATCGCCACAGGCCGCCTGTGATTACCGCAGCCGCGATCAGCTTTACGGTGTCACCGGGCATGAACGGGTACATAGCGGCCGAGAACAGTTCGCCATCGGCCGGCCATGAGAAATCGAAGATCGAAAGCCAGATAAGCGCAGGCAGATAGATGAGGAGTGAACCGATGAGCATGGGCCAGAGGCTGCGCCCGCGGTTCCAACCACGCTGTGAAAGATACCCGACAACGCCTGCGGAAAGGATAAATCCGAGCAGGTAGCCGCCAGTTGCACCGTGGACGACATAGTCCCAACCTTCATTGCTGTTGGCGAAAACGGGGAGTCCGGCCATTCCTACCAGGTAGTAGCCAATGACAGAAACAAGCCCCAGCCGCCATCCGAGCACCCCGCCAAGCATTAATACCCCGAACCCCTGCAGTGTGATTGGCACAGGGTTGTCGGGCAGATAGAAACGAGCCTGTGCAAACAACGACACGATGATTATCCCGATAATCACGGCGGCCGACTTATGCCATACCTTTGCCCCGGGCAACAGGGAATCGAAAAGCGACGGTTCGGCCGGTCCCACGAGGGTTAACGGACTGTACTGGTCGGCTGTTACTGCGGTCTGCTGCATATTTATCTCCGTGAGTTTTTTGGTGACGTTTTCGGAGGGGTATTCCGTGACTGTCGAAGGCTCATCCAGCCCGATCACAAATCTTTCATTGATCCTGATCAAATTTCGGTCAGCGGTGATTGATTATATTTCGCCACGCCGGAAAGGGATTAACCAAAACAAGGTACCTGCGCCGGAACGGGGGTACCTCGCTGCTCTCTCCATGCCTTTGCGAGTTATGCGGGTATCCCGGACTCGCGTTTCATTACCTGCAGGCTAACGAAAGTTTCGGTGCGTCGCACGCCTTCGATTGCGCCGACTTGATCACGAAGAAATCGACCAAGCAACTCTGCATTTGGCAACGTAGCCCAGGCGAACACGTCGTAGGTCCCGGTGGTAATTGTGACCCAGCGGGTGTGTTCGAGGTTCGAAATCATTGCGGCTACGGTGTCGACTTTGTCGGGGTCTACCTGCACACCGATCAGGGCTTCAGATTCATATCCCAGCTTTCTGGGGTCGGGAAGCGCAACAACGTTAATGATTTTTTCGCTAATTAGGCGTTTGAGGCGCCGACGCACCGTTCCCTCGCTAACACCGACATCGCGGGCAATCTTGGCGTTTGAGGCGCGCCCGTTGCGTTCAAGCAGGGAAATAATTTTTCGGTCGAGTTCATCCATTAGAGGTTTGTCCAATTTACCTAACAAGGTTCCGGGGTCTACACTGAATCTGAGGAGTGTTAACTCGTGCAGAGCGTTTCGAGAAGCGATTTAAAATTGTTTTCGTGTCGAGGTGGTCTTGCCGGGCAAGTACCTAGCGAAACCCATCCACTGAATGTAATACTACTGCCGGTTAACGTTCACCGGGGCGTTATTTCAATATTTTTACGGTGATGTTTCAGTTTTCAGTAATTTGATTTCGCAATCTGTACTTTTTGCCAACAATGCACGTAAAATAGTAGTTGCGGTTCGCCAAAGCACGCTTTGACTATGGCTGGAGTAATAAATGGTCAGTTCAACGATCGTTTTAGAGTTCACCGATGCGGCAACGAGCAAGTTGCTTGAGGTACTAGACGAACAGGACGCGAAGGACCAGTACCTCCGGGTTGCCGTTATCACGGCGCCTCACGGCGGTATCGATTATCAGTTTGGTCTGGAGGAAGCCCCTCAGGATTCGGACAAGGTTATCGACGGTGCGGTCAAGGTTCTCGTCGACGATGAGAGTGCGCCGTTACTTGAGGGTTCGAGCATCGACTATGTCGAGGGATTCGAGCGTTCCGGCTTTGTTATTTCCAACCCCAACTTCGCTTCCGGCTGCGCCTGTGGCGGCGGCGGTTGCGGTGGAGCCAGCGATTCTGCTGGTGGTTGCGGCGGCGGCGGCGGCGGCTGCGCCTGCGGCGGTCACTAGGGTTAGAGGCGGTATCTGCCTTAGTCATGAGGCACCGGGTGGTGCCAATTTTATTTCGGCCTGTCACATTCTGCGGATTCGCGGTTTGGGCAGGCTGTTCGCTGCGGGTGTGGGAAACGTATAATCCGCACTGAAATTACGAATGAAGTATGGCGCGTTTTTTTGCCATATCTAACAGGGAAGGTCGGACCGAATGATAATCGGGTCGGACCGCAGCTTTACAGGAGCCTCAACGGATGACCTACATCATCGCGAAAGATTGCGTTGACGTATTGGACGGAGCGTGCGTGGACGTGTGCCCGGTCGACTGCATTTACTCGAAGCCCGGCGACAACCAGCTTTTTATCAGTCCCGACGAATGTATTGACTGTGCGGCGTGCGAGCCGGTCTGCCCCGTGGATGCTATCTTCCCCGAGGACCAGGTCCCTGCGGATCAGCAAGAGTTCATCAAGCTGAACTACGAATATGACTACGACTCGTCGGAGCCAGGCCAAAACGTTATCTAGAGAGCTCCGGTAAAACTGACGACTGCGTTCAAGCAACGGCCCCGGTGGCGAAACCGGGGTCTTTTTTTTATCTGACACCAACCGCCCGGCTTGGGCGTCCTGGTTTCGAGCAAGTCCCGGTTCCATCGCCTAGACCATTGCGTCGAGTGCTTCGGCGATCGGCATGCGGATTGTCGTGAAGATCGGTATCTCGGTCGCCGTGTACTGGGCGACGGGTACTTCACGCAGGTCCATCACCAGCGAAACGAAGTCGGATGGATCGTCCATTTCAAAGCCAAGCACGAACTCGGTATCGTCGAGTCCGAATGCGTAGGTGGTGTTGATCATCACCATCGGGTAGTTGATTCCGATGCGAAAATGGTCGTTCATCATTTTCTGGCGGTCGTCCATGGATTTTTCGTACCAGGGCCTTGTCTTGGTCATCGGGTAGATGATGAGGTACTTGTAGTCTTCTTTGAGTTCGCCGGGCGTACCGCCGCCGTGCTTGTAGCGGCTTTTGCGCCTGATCGAGAGATATGAGTACGGCTGCTCGAGGTAGCCGGCCATCAGCGTTGTGTTGAGCCGTCTTGACGTTTCGTGGAACGTTTCGATGGAGGGCGAATCCTGGACGAGCATGAAATCCGTATCGGCGCGCGTACCTACTGTGCTGTAACTCAGAATCGGGTGGACTGACGATAGATCGTTAATCGCGGCTGCAAATTCCTGCTTGCCTTTCGACCGCTCGTCGGCATCGAGCAGCCGGAAATTCTGCCCGAGTTTGAACAGGCAGATTTTTTGGAAATTGTCGTACTCGACTTTTGGCATGTTATTTATGGGCTAATTACAGAAGCGGGTTGACCTGCGCGATGATTGCAGCAGGGATTTTCCGAGTATAGCAACGCGGTTTCGCAGCGTGTAGGCAGACACACCAAATGCCCGACAAAACAAGATTTGAGCGAGAAATAGACGAAATCCTCGAGAGTTCGGAAGGCGAACCGAAGTCAAAGCGAACCCGGAAAAGGCAGTTTGAGCCGTTTTCTCCGAAGGCTCCGAAGCGCAGATCGCCTGTGAACTCGGGTGGAATCAAGTTCAACCCGGGCAGAGTAATCATTCTTGGCCTGGTAATTCTCGCGGTCGCGGCGTTTACTCCCGCGGCGAAAGTACCACTGGCGATTATCGGGGCGTTGTTGGTTGTGATTGGCTACGCGGCCTCGTTCCGAAGTGGGGGAGGGGGTCGGCTTCGGGGCGAAACGCGGGTGGCCGAGCGGTCGAGAGGTCGTGAACCGCAGGTGAAGTACTGGAGAGGACGGCGCGTCGAAGGGAAGCCAGAGTCACCGGACTCCGGCGGTTCAGCGGGGCGTGGCAAGATAATCGATTTCGTGTCGCCGGGTGACGATCCTGGTGCGGATGAGCGGGAGCCGGACGATAAATAGCGCTATTTTCAGGCGGTGTGCGGTTTACTTCTCGATACTCGAGAATGGCGACGCACTCAGACGAAGTCGCTTCGGCAAGCTTTCGGCGTGCCCGCGACTCAGCCTCAGATCCCTGCGCAGGGGTCAGGAAATCCGGTGAATCAACGGGCCTCGGAATGGCTGAGCCAGGGCCAGAATCAGGAGGAAGTGCGGATTAGACCGCGCACTCTCCTTCGCCGCGTTCCAGCTTGTAGACCACGGTCTTACCCCAGTCCATGTAGGTCTGGATATGATCCCGATCGAGCGGGCCGACTTCCTGCTTCAGCTTGGTGAATTCTTTTTCAAAGTGCTCGACACCGAAGCGCTCGATGAACTCGGCAAACTCTTCGCCTTCCTTGCGGTTGGCGACGAAGGTGTCGATGACCATCTTGAGGGCTTCTGGCGCACGCTTGGCGGGAACTCGTCCTTTGACCCTGGTGCCGATCTTCGTGCCACCGGCCTCGGTTGAGCGTCCGCCAAGGAACAATTCGTACGCGGGGACCTGACCGCCGGGGCCTTTAACTACCGCGCCGTGGAAACCGATGCTGGCGAGATGGTGCTGCCCGCACGAGTTCGGGCAACCGCTCGCCTTGATGTGCATATTTTCGACCAGCGGATCGAGGACGCCCATCTTGTCGATGGCTTCGCCGAGCGCCTTGTTAAGGCCCATCGACGATGTAATGCCCAGCTTGCAGGAGTCGGTGCCCGGGCAGGTCACGATGTCGCGGATGGTCTCTCGACCGGCGACACTGAAGCCGATTGCACCGAGTGCCTTGTAGATGTCGAAGAGCGATTCGGTGCGGACCCAGCGATAGACCAGGTTTTGCTGCTGGTCGATGCGGGCCCGAGCGCCTGCGAATGTGCGTGCGATGCTGGCCAGCTGAGACCACTGGTTGGCATAGACATCGCCGCGTTCGACACGCACATACACGATGCAGAAGCCGTCCTGGCGCTGTTCGACAACGCTGGTCCGCTTCCATTCGCTGTATGCGGCATGGTCGGCCTGTCCATCGGCTGGCTCGGGCGTCGCGTCGGTCGGGGCGCCGGGGGCGTCGGACTCTTCATCGTCGATGAACATCAGCGAATCGGTGTCGATTTGTTTTTTCGCCCAGTCGCCAAGAAGCTCTTCGTCGACCATCTCTTTAAATTTATCGATTCCAAGCCGATCGATTGTGAATTTGATGCGGGCCTTTGCGATGCTCTTTCGTTCTTCGTCCTGTCGGTTGAAGATTCGGAGGACCGCTTCACAGTGCAAGAGGTAATCTTCGACCGGCACGAACTCGCTCAGGGTTTTCGCCATGATCGCCTTGGTGGACAGTCCGCCACCAACGACTATCTTGAATCCACGTTTACCGTCTCGGATTCTTGCGACCAGTCCGACATCGTGCATCAGCACCATCGCCTCGTCTTTTTCCGAACCGGAAAATGCAACCTTCGACTTTCGTGGCATGTTCTGCGTGGTCGGGTGCCGCAGGAAATAACGGGAATAGGCCGCTGCGTACGGAGTTACATCGAATACTTCGTCTTTTGAGACGCCGGCGGAAGGGTGAGCGACGACGTTTCGGACGGTGTTTCCACACGCTTCCCGGGTCGAGAGACCGGAATCGCCGAGGAGGCGCAGCAGCTCGGGAGTTTCGGCAAGGGGGACATGGTGGTACTGGACGTTTTCACGGGTTGTGAAGTGGCCCTTTTTAAGTGGCGTGTATATTTCGGCAACTTCTCCGAGCACGTCCATCTGATCGGCAGTAAGACCGCCGAACGGAATTTTCACCCGAATCATCTGGCGGTCGGGTTGCCGCTGGCCGTAAACGCCCTGGCGGAGCCGGAACCGGAGGAATTCGATCTCGTCCTTTTCGCCGGCCTGGAAAAGCTTTACCTGGTCTTCAAAATTGGCGATTTCGGGGCCGTCGACCTTGAGGACGCTGGCGTTTTCAGGATTTGGAATCCAGTCGCTAGTACTAACACTTTTTGTGGTCAACGTGTGGAACCTCTATTTTCCGTGAGTCGTTCTCTCAAGGGGAACAAGCTGCCTGAGCAAACAAAAACCCCGCTGGCTTGGTTGCAGGCGGGGTCAAATCGCTGAAGCGCGAGTGTATTTCCCGTCTTAGCGACCAGTACAAATACATTCATAAATCGAGTTCGTGTTCAGCATGTGTGAGCATTTTAGCAAATTGTTGACGCGTCATGGTAGTTGTCTGGCATTTGGGTTGTCGAAATGCCCACCGGACATCACTTGCGCCAAGGGTACAGCTACATCATCAGGCGGCGTGGCTTTATGGATATTGCATCAGTTCGGCCCCTGAGCACGGTAATTACGATGCGACGCGCGCCGAGCTTGACGATTTGATGCACGCGCTTGACCTCGACGATTCAGATCTCTAATCGCCGCGAAATCATCTGGTGAACACGGCGTTGATCAAAATCCGGGCCGGTATCTGTCAACGTAACACTGCTACCGG
>Ga0207966_1000582_pt1 | contig 20805 bp, 17 predicted proteins | sample Knorr_S23_td_NAD_FD_185611 | JGI IMG/M metagenome (GOLD analysis project Ga0207966, IMG submission 185611) | Marine microbial communities from Southern Atlantic Ocean transect - Knorr_S23_td_NADW_ad_2500m_LV_B (SPAdes) (version 2) | ecosystem: Environmental > Aquatic > Marine > Oceanic | place...
AGCCAGGTTCTGAGAGCTCCAATTCAATGCTCTCCACTCTGACGCCTGTTGCTCTAAGTTCCGACACCATACCATCGCCATTCTGCTCGTTAGCGCCCCACGGCTTCAAGCGGTCATACGGAGCGTAAGATTGAAGAAACAGGCCCGCGCACATCGACGCCAGTCAGCGAGCAATGGCAAACCCAATCCCCTGGCGGCGGTTCGCGCCGGTAACGATGGCAACACGCCGCTGAAGTTCTCAGGTCAAATGAATTGACCTGCTTCATGAAATCTAGAAGCAATCATATCCCAATGGGTTATACTTCGTAGAATCTGACTGGCGGATTCGGAGACATATGCAACAAACAATCGACGACCAACTTCTGATCGACATCGAACAGCACGCCGTTGAGATAGCCCGACAGGGCGGGGTGATTCTGGGCAAATATTTTGGGCAGAAGATCAAAGTCGAATACAAAGACAAACGGGAGAGCGACCCTGTATCACAAGCCGACCGAGAAACGCAGGATTATCTCTACAAAGCGATCGAAGCCCGATTTCCCGATCATGGAATCCTTGGCGAAGAGGACGACAAGGAGAAACAAGAGGACACTTCTGCGGCTCCTGATTTCCTCTGGGTTTTGGACCCACTGGACGGCACAAAGAATTTTTTGCACGGTCTGCCAGTTTATGCTTGTTCTGTTGGCGTGCTTTACAAAGGCGCTCCGGTCGCGGGTGCGGTTTTCGTCCCGTGGCCTGTTGAAGGTGGAGGCATAGTGTTCCACGCGCACAAAGGGGGCGGAGCATTCGCTGACTCTGAGCTGATATCGGTGCATGAGGCCGATGAACCCCGTGGCAACGTGATGGTGACTCTTCCTGGCTACTTCGGGACGCTATCGAATTTCAAAAAACCAATGCGTGGGAAGGTGGGCGAGCTTCGTGTGACAGGAAGCATCGCCTACGAGCTTGTCATGGTGTCGCGAGGAATCACCCAATACATGATTACTACCGGCCCTCACTTGTGGGACATCGTTGGCGGCGTGGCCGTGGCGATGGAGGCGGGCGGCGCGTTGTTTCGAGGGACCAGAACTTCGGGCGCAATGGGGATGTTCCCCTCAATTAAATGGGAAGAAACGGACACGTTGGTCCCTGACTGGGAAAGCGGAACAACCAGCGCACGGGACCTGCACCGATGGGTCCAGCCATTGACGTTGGGAAGCCCTCCAGTGGCTCGGTACGTCACGTCCAACCTTCGAACTCGCGTGAATCTGCGGTGGCGAATTTGGCGCCTGTGGCGGAGATGGAAGGCGAGACGCTCCGACAGCGCATCCGGGTGAGGTTCGCTCTTTAGATGCGTCGGGCTACGGTCTGTAATCCTCAGCGTTATCCTGCGGCTCGTACAATAGCACGCGGTGGGCGCGGGGGGTGTCATAGATTTTCCATGTGTTATTGGATGCCCCGAAGAATATGTCGTAACTGATGCCTTCGACTTCGATGCACCTCTCAACCATAGTCGCGAGGTCTCTTCGACTAAGCCAGCTAATGTAGCTTCGCGAGTCCTCACCGGGCCGATCACCGCCGCCCATCGTGCCCAGGCGAATGCAGATTACCGTCATGCCGTACTCCTCGGCATAGTAGGCGCCAAGAGATTCACCGAAAATCTTGCTGGCGGCGTATGGGCCATCGGGCCGAGTTGGCATATCGTGGGTCACCAGCGGCACGTCATTCGGGTCGAGATTCCCGTATTTTCCCTCCGCGATCGCACGCCACGGTTCGTCCCGCTCATAGAAGCCTGTGACGTGCATCGAGCTAAAGAAGATTACGCGCTTGACCCCGGCCCGGCGCGACGCCTCGAACACGTTGGCGGTTGCTATGATGTTGTCTGGCAAAAGCAGATCCCACCAGATGTCAGGAGTGTGTCGAGGCTCCGCAGCCAGGTGTACGACCGTATCTTTGCCTTCCATCGCCGGGAGTATGGCGTCGAAGTTTGTGAGATCCGCTGTCATGGAATCGAAACCATCGACTGGAATTCTGTCGGTGCCACTAAGTTGATATTTGTCGACGAGGCGTTCTCGCAAATATGTTCCCACACGGCCTGCCGCGCCGGTTAATAACACTTTTTTGTGATCTACCATGCCTGGAATCTCCGATCGGCTGATTGTCTTGAGATCGCGTTACATTCTGACCAAGCGAGGGACCAAAAGTTTGCCCGTGAGGTCGTCGAACCACTCCACAACTTCTTGATGCAACGGTATGCCGTTGGCGCGACGTTCCTGTTCGTCCTCAGACTCGGAGAGTCCTGGGTACAGTACCCGATCATGACCCGGCGCAGGCTTCGTCTCGCGGAGTGTTTTGAGCATCTGGTCCATGTTGGACGTGAAATTATCAAGGTCAGTGAAAGCAGCGATGTCATACGCCGCGAAATAGTGTCTGGCCTTCGCCGAAGGGTCGACCATGTTCGGCAGGACACCCGAGAGCATCGTCGCAAGTATCTCGACCATCATCCCGAAACCATAGCCTTTATGTGAGCCCTGCTCGCGAGTGCCGCCGATGGGTAGCATGTGGTATTCTCCTGGCTCAGGAACTGGGGCGTTTTCCATAATAGGCGTGCCGTCTTTGGATGCGACCCATCCAGGGAGAAGATCGGCCCCAACGCGGGCGGCTAGCCGGAGTTTGTTGCCGGCCACGGCTGATGTTGCAGCGTCGAACAGCAGAGGCGGTTCGTCGCCTGCCGGAGCCGCGATGGATATAGGATTTGTCCCCAGCCTCGGCACCGCTCCATATGTTGGAAGAATGCCCAGGCCGAGGGCAGTGCCGCACATTCCCACCATTCCCTCATTAGCAGCCTGCATCGAAAAATGCCCAACCGCGCCCAGGTGCGCGCTGTTATATATTGTGACGATTCCGACGCCAACTGAACGCGCTTTCTCGATTGCCAGAGACATCGCTTTGTTGCCGAGGATGATACCAAGACCCCGGTCGCCGTCGATCACCGCCGTGCCGGGAGATTCTCGGACGATTCGCCATTCCGGCCTGGGGTTGATCTCGTTGGACGTGTACATGCGAACGTAGTCGGCCATTTTATTGGAGACACCGTGAGTCTCGATGCCTCTGAGATCGGCGGTCACAAGCACGTCGGCCCCGTTGGCGGCGTCCTCGGATTCCAGTCCCATCTTCTTAAAGATCGCGGTAACCGAAGCTCGGAGAGAGTCCTGGGAAATTCTGATCTGGTCTTCTTTCGGGACTTTGAATCGATCAAGCATGCCTGTCTCCGTTCCCTACTTGTCCATGCCGCGTTGCAAACCCCTGAGCATTCCAATTTGACCCAGATGCTGAATCTCCTCTTGGATCAGCTGACGAAACATTCTCTGAATCGTGAATTGCGCGAACCTGTTGTTGGCTGCTGAACCGCCAAACGGGGACCTGCCGGGCGATGCCTCCAGGTCACCGGGGCCGATACTGCCGAGGTATGTTCGAGTCTCTGCTCGGACTGCTTCGAAAAACGACTTCAAGTTTTCCATCGTCAGATGGGGAAAAGACGCCAAATCATCAGCGGTCAGACCGACCGCTGATTGATTTTCATCCATGCCAAGCTTCTCGAACCAACGTCCGCTGGTCCAAAGGTCAGGCTTGTCCTGACAGAATATCTGAAACCAACGATCCTCGACTCGCGCTGTGTGCCACATGATGAACGCGATTGAGTTAGTTTCGGCATTGGGACGCCAGTTAAGCTCGTCTTCGGTCAGGCCGTCAAGGTAACCGTATAGCCGACCTGCGTATTCTTTAAACATCTCGGTCGCGAACTCAAGCAGTTCCATTTGTTCCTTCTTAAAGCAATTGTGTGTTGATTGCGATCGCGGTGCTAATCGGCCAGCGTACGCTCGAACACGTAGCGGCCAATGTCACGATTCTCGGAGAAATCGAACCCTTCGAAGTCTCCGTTGTATCCAAGCAAAGGGATGTCCTGTTCGTGGGCGGAGGCATGGGAACGGAGTCCCGACGGCACTTTCCCGTCTCCGCCTAGATCTCTAGACAGTTCGCTGGGACCGAACACAGTTTCCTTGTCTCCCGTCACGACGATGTCGCCGATTCGCTCATGGTAGAGGTTTAATTTTTCGACTGCGCCCTCACGAGAGTACACATCGTCGATACCTGGCGTCTCTCTGAGAATCTTCATCGCTTCGTCCGTCCGTCCCGTGTGCTCCGGGTCCATGTATATGAACATGCAACCACCAAGATTTGAGTGGTGGACGACGTATCGGTCCTTGATGATGGGGACTTGAACAGCGCGGATGCCATAAGCGCTCAGGACATCGTTGAGATCGAGGAGTCGCGACTTCGCCGACATCCCGTGGTCAGCCGTCAAGAGGAATGTTGTGTCGGGATGATTTTCCAACAGTTCGCCGATGGCGTTATCCAAAATGGTGATGTGTTGCTGGGACTCCGGCGCGTCGGGAGCGTATGTGTGCATCGCGTAGTCGGTGGTAGTGATGTACACAAGGTCGGCCTCATGCTGAGTCATGATGTAATTGGCGGCATTAATTGACCAGCCGTTGACTTCCAGTGAGTAGATTTCCGGCGGCTCGCCGACTTCCGGCCCTGCCACGACCCACTCTGGGGCCTGTTCCGACGACACGGTGATCGTAGCGCCGTCTGACAACAGAGTTCTCAGTTTGTCTTTGGAGGTGACGAGGACTGACCGTTTGCCCAATTTCGTGGCACGCTGGAACATGGTCTCTGCCAGGATGTACTCTCCCGACTCCATGTATATCTCCTCACCCGTTTCCCGTATCATTCGGTAGTTGGAGCTAATGCCATGGACTTCGGGATAGCTGGCCGTAACAAGCGAGACGTTGTTAACATTGGTGACCGACGGCATCATGGATTTACCGATTTTCAGGAAGCCTTTGCGACCAAGCTCCTGAAGATTGGGGGCGTCGCAGGCGTCCAGGTAATCGGGATCGAAGCCATCAATCGTCACTACGACAGTTGTTTTGGTCATGCTGAAAATCCTTGTGTTGAGCAAAATCCGAAATCGTCAGCGCTAATTCTAGCATCTTTCGGTTTGGGATAATCCGATAAACAGCCCACTGCAAAGCCTACCATTCCGACCAGCAAAGTCTGGTCGTAATTATGGCTCGTAATTTAAGCATAGTCACAAATTAGACGCTCAGGACTTGAGTTTGATCGACGAAGAAACATTCGATGCCGAAGTAGGTGACGAGCCGTATTACGGCATGAGAAAGCGGACCGGGGCAGGGTTGCTTTTCTTGCTGGTGGTGTTGCTGTTTATCAGAGTGGACAACTATAAGCTGACCCCGGTGGAATTGATCGCGGGAGACCATCTTTTCTCGATAGTCCGGTGGGAGATCAAGAATTTCCCACAGAAATGGATCCATGCGCTTTGGGAGGCGATACCCGGCAACAAACCATCCAGAGAGGAACGCCTCGTCATTATTGACGATTATCTCCAGCTTGCCCGAAAGGTCCAAAAGGAGGTGGATAGGGTCGAAGGCGTTCTGATTCGGCGCAGCGCCACTCAGGGGTCTGCCGCCGCCGCGAAGGAGCTTGTTCCTAATACTGAAGCGCTCGAAATACTCACAAAGGAGAGGAACGCCCTCCGCGCTAAGGCTGAGGAGGCCGTAGAAGCAGAGATCAGCGCTCTGTTGGCCGAAATGGGATTCGAGTCTAGATTCGGCCTGATTTGGCCACCGGTTGACATCAAATTCGAGGAGCCGCCGACGCTCTTAGTTCTATCGACAAGGGACAAGATCAGCCTTATTAGCTCGATCCTGTTGGACCCTGACATCAAGGGCGTGGAGCGAGACAGGATCGAAAACGAAATCCTCGAGAAGCACAACCTGTCGTCGTACGTGGACGATCTGGCGGGGCTGGCGACCTATCCGAATTTCGTCAACGATCTATACACAACTCGAACCGTCATGAGGACGGCAGTTCACGAGTGGATGCACGCCTTCTTCTTCTTCAAGCCGCTGGGCAAGAATCTGAGGAAAAATGACACGATGTTCACCATGAATGAGACGGTCGCCGACATCATAGGCCGTGAACTGGGCGACATGGTGTTCGAGCGCATAGGCGGCGATCTGACCATCTCAGCCAGCAGATACGCGCCAGCGGAGGACATCAACCCCCAATTTACGAAAGTCATGCGTGAGACGCGCCGGCGTGTTGATGAATTGTTGAGCGAGGGCAAGATCGAGGAAGCAGAGGAACACATGCGGGAACAGCAATGGTTCCTACGCCTTCGAGGTTACGGCCTTCGCAAGCTCAATCAGGCGTATTTCGCCTTTCGGGGCCGGTACGCCGAAAGTCCCGCGTCAACCAGCCCCCTGGGCGCCCAGTTAAACGAGATTCGCGACCTTCTGCCATCAATCGAAGCATTCATCCGCGAAATCATCGAAATCAGCTCGAATGCCGAGTTGCTAGCCCTTTTGGACCGACTCCGAGCCGAGGCTGCTGCTGTTGAGTCCGGTTCAAGAATATAGCCGGTTCAGATTCCCATACTTCGAAGGGTCGAGATCGCGACCTGCGAAGCCGGTGAAGTCCGGGCCGTAGCGGTGGGCGCGGAATGTGGCGTTCGCCTGGGCTCCGGAGCGGTCTAGAGCGAAGAATGGGTTGATGTACTCCCATACGATGTCGCCAGAGTGTGTCACCTCGAAAATGCGTCCGTGCGCTCCTTCGCAGGCTAGGGTGTTGCCGTTGGGCTGTCTCTCCGCGCTGGAAATGTGGAAGCTGTAGAATGACATCAGAGGGCTGCCGAGGTACCGCCAAGCAATTTCATTTGTTTCCGGGTCGACCTCGACAATACTAGACCGTTCTTGGTTCCCTCTGGCGTGAGAACCATTGTCGAACAGCAGCACGTTGCCATTTGCCAGATGTGTCGCGTGGTGTTGATGGGATACTTCACCTGGTCCCCATTTCCACGTAAATTCTCCAGTTTCTCGCGACACAATTCCAATGGTGCTGACAGTCCTAAAACTGACTAGAAAATCGTTATCGTTGGTCAGCTTCAGAGAGTTGCCATGAGTCCATTCGCGGCGACCGTGCAGCGGGCAGATGACTTCTTCGGCAACGTTTAATTTTTGCCAAAGTTTCCACTCGTTCACGGTATTGCCGTCGGAATCGACCTCAATGATTACATCGCCCAGCATTACTTCAGGCTCTTCCTCATTCACATTGCCGCCTTGCACGGTGTCCGAGAATTCTGTGGATAGCTCTTCCCACACTAAGACAATCGTGTTTCCGTTTAGCTGGCGTTGGAAATCGTGATGGAGCCAGGGATTTCGGTACTCCCAGACCTTGTTGCCCTCCCAGTCTAGCTCTACCAGAGCGCCGCTGGCTCCTCCGAGACCCCGCCCGGATTCCTCCTCAGTCGGCGGATTCGTGCGGAACAGCAGGTTGCCGTTGAGCAGGAGTTGAGAGTATGAAATTCCTTCGTGATATTCCCACCGGTGACAGATTTGGCCTTCCATGTCCACCAGGTTCGCATGGTTGCCGCCGTTGGTTGTGAACAGCGTGTATCCTCGGTAGGCTAGGGAAGGTGAATTGTGAATCAGACCGACTGGATGATGCTCGGACCAGCCCATTGTTATCTCTCCTGAATAAACAATTGCCCTGTCGGGCACTTGCGGCAGGGCAATTGGTCGCGTCTGGGGTTAGTTGAAATTAGGCGGGGACTTCCAACAGGGTGTGATCACGGTTGGCCCACTCGCCCATCGATCCGTCGTAGTTCCGAGTCCTGTCATAACCCAGGAGCCGCAGGGTGAACACTCCGTGCGCCGCACGGATTCCACCCTGTCAATAAGTGATGACATTCTTGTCAGCTGTCACTCCAATCATTTCGAGCATTGATCGAAGCTCTTCAGCCGTCTTGAACGTGCGGTGACGATCCTCGTTCAGGAAATTCGTCCATTCCAGGTGGACTGCGCCTGGGATATGACCGACCCGTTCGTTACCTCGGCTGTTGGAGCCATCCCACTCTCCGTCGGCCCGGACGTCTAGGAACACGGTGTCGGAGTGTCCAACCTGTCCCACCCCGTAGTCGAGAGTGCAGATCAGGTCCTCGTTGGCGTTCGGAGTAAATGTAACACTGACTACAGGGGGGCGGTCTATCGACGTTGGTTTGCCTTCGTCGTGCCACTTCCGCCATCCGCCATTCAGCACCTTGACGTTGGTGTGGCCGTAGTAGTTCAGAACCCACCAGAATCGGGCGGCGGAAAGACTCCCGTTGGCATCGTAGGTGACCACCAGAGTGTCGTCGCCAATGCCCATTTTCTCCATGAGTTCTTTGACGACGTCAGGTTCGGCGACCCAAGGGTACGCGTGGGAGTCTTTGGGATAATCTGGATGCTTGATGTAGTGATGAACCTGGATGCCTACCGCGTTTTTGATGTGGGAGCGACGGTACTCTGGAAATTCATCACAGTCGATGATTCGGATGTTAGGGTCGTCTATATGTTCTGCCAGCCAGTCGGTGTCTGCCAGCATTTCGGGACGAGCGTATCCCTGAGTCGTCATGTTCGTGCCTCCGGTGATGGTGATTCGAGCAGTGGTGGGAGTATAGCACAGGAGCCAAATGATGCAACGAGCCTGGATTTCTGGAGAGTGTCGGTCCGGTTGACCATGTTCAAACCCCTTGCTACACTCGCTCAGTCCGGATTCAAAGAGGATCAATTATGCTTGGCGCACCTGAGGCGTGCTGGGCAAAACCCAGAAAATCACGGCACAATCGAGTTCGTGTCGCCGGTGGAAACTTGAATGCTTCGTTGGTCTGGACGCAAGAATATGTTGCCCAATTTATTGAGCCATAAACAGTGAGGCAAAGAGATGACAAATACCCCAGACCCATTTTTTTTCATCCAACTCAGCGACCCGCAATTCGGGTGTTTTGAAGCACGTGGAGCCGCACCGGGAGACGGAACGTTTCCCGAGACAGCCCTGTACGAAACAGCCATTGCCGCTGCCAACCGCCTGAAACCCGCGTTTGTGGTGGTCACGGGCGACCTTGTTCAGGATTCTGACAACGAGGCTCAGCACTCAGAGTTGATGCGGATTTCGGCCCAACTGGATCACAACATCCCGCTCTATCTCACCACAGGCAACTGTGATGTGGGGAACACCCCGTCTGCTGAGAGCCTCCGAATCTACCGAGAGAAATTTGGCAACGATAACTACTCCTTCGACTTTCACGGAAGCCACTTCATTGTCTTGAATAGTTCGATCTGTCTCGACCCGTCTGAAGTTCCCGAAGAGTGGGATTCACTGGTCGATTTTGTGCGGTCGGACCTTGATGCGCATAGCCCAACGAGCAAGCACACAATAATGTTCATGCACCACCCGCTCTTCGCCGACTCCGCAGACGACCCAAATAGGGATATTCGATACATTCCCCGCGAACGAAGAAGCGTCCTTCTCAGCCAGCTTCGCAAGCATGAAGCGTCAGGGGTGTTCACAGGCCATTGGCACGAAAACCATTACTCTAGCGACGGCGACATGTTGATGATTATATCTGGCCCAGTTGGGTACCCACTTGGAGACGATCCCTCAGGGCTACGCATTGTGAAGGTTTACGACGACCGGATCGAACACGAGTATTTTGGCATGGATGACTTGCCCAACACAGTCGAACTGAAATCAGCTATTGGACGCGCCAGTTCAACCCATTAATATTGCAGATTGAAAAAGAGGTCGAAAAGTATGAAATTCGGAGTTCAAGTAAGCTGCTATCGAACGACGTGGGACGACATCAACGCATCAATCCAGGCATTGGAAGCTGGACGGTGGAACAGCTTGTGGTTTGCTGACCACTTTCTCCCGCCGTCGCCGGGGTCTCCCGGCGGAGCACGAGATCAGGAGCAGGGGACGGCGTTCGAAGGCTACACGCTAATCGCGGTGGCGGCTGGCATGACTAAGAAACTCAGGCTCGGCCATCTGGTCTTGGGCAACACGTATCGAAATCCGGCGTTGCTGGCGAAGATGGCGACGACGTTGGATCAGGCATCTAAAGGCCGATTCGTGCTTTCTCTTGGCGCGGCATGGTTCGCTCGGGAACACGAGGCGTTCGGATGGGATTTCCCGTCGCTGAAAGAACGGTCCGACAGGTTTGAGGAGGCGTGCGAGTTGATCCGCAAACTCTTCACCGCAGAAGGGCCTGTTGACTACGACGGCCAGTATTACCAACTAGATCAGGCGCCGCTGTCGCCCACATCCTACCAGGAACCGCACGTTCCGATTCTGATTGGCGGGACAGGCGAGCGGCGCACCATGCGTACTTTGGCGAAATATGGCGACATCTTTAACCTGGATGGCTGGTCGGGCAGAGGGATGTCGATGGACCTATATCAACACAAGATTAGCGTGCTTGAACGGCACTGCGAGGATGTCGGTCGCGATCCTTCAGAGATCAAGCGGACGTTGTTGGCGCCTCTCTTGATCACAGATGATCCAGCCGAGGCCGAACAGTATAACGAAGCGCGAGGATATCGGTCCATGGACCGCACTCACGGCAACTACGCAGGGCCGCTGATGGAAGCGAAAGATTCAGGCTCATTGGCTGGGCCAAAAGACTACATCATCGAGCGGATAGGCGAGTTCGCAGACGCAGGCGTGGATGAGATCATGTTCGGAGGTATTCCAACTGGCGATGTCGAAGCTTTCCAGCGCGTGGAAGAGGAGATCGTAGCGGCGTTCGACTAGCGGTTGTCGGATCACAAAATCGTTGAAGAGGGAGTTGCTGTTCACAGAGGCGATGGCCTTCGTGGACAGCAATATGCGCGGAATCAGTGGCTCACGATTTCATCAAGGTGTCTCGTTGAACTGTCACGGGGCCATCGGCTGTCTTGACGAACAACTCGGCGTCGCCAGCCCCGATTGTTCCCACGATGTGATGTTTGTCACCGGAGAACGTCGTCAGAATTGGCGAACGTGCTTTAATGGAACCGTTGGTTGTCGACCGTCTAGTTTTACGCTAGGCGTGCCGTGCGACGTGATTTCGGCGCTGCCGTTGCTGGTCGTCATGCGATTGTCGACGCCTGGGACGATGACCCCAGCAAATTCAATCCGTCCGTTGCTAGTCTCAATGTCGAATGTGCCAGTCGCCCTAGCGATGTCCACGCTACCATTAGAAGCGTGGACATCGAAGTCTCCAGTCACGTCGTCCATAATAATTTTGCCGTTCGAGCTTCTCACAGTGCCTGACTGGTGCATGCCGTAAAGCTCGATTGTCCCGTCGCCGGTCCTGAGTCCCACTCTCGTGTTTGATGGCGCTGTGATTTCGATGTCGGCGCCGGGGCTCTGGCCTAAAAAAGAAAATCTGCCGCCTTGTTCCTCGACCTCGACGTTGATCGGGTTGCCATCTTGAGTCACCTCGTATTTGAGGTTATCGGGCCGTCTCAACGTTGCCTGGACCCTCACGGTGTCGTCCGTTCCGGCACCGACGTTGATGCGTCCGTTGCTGCCGTTGACCACGATTTTGCGAGATTCTGCGACGGTGAAGCTGTCGTCACGTGCTTTAGTTGATGTGGCGACGTTCGTGCTGCAGGCTGCGGCGACTGAGATCAGGATCAGGCCAAAGGCCAGGATTCCGGTTTTCACGTGCATTTTCGGTTTGATGGATGCGGTTAGATTCATCTTCGTCCCCTCGGTTTGAGGATCTGGTTTGGCTTGTTTTTCTGCCTGCAATCAACACACGAGTACCCGCTTGGTCCGGCATCGGCCATCCTCCCGAGTTTCGAGAAGATAATGCAGTGATCGTGACGTGGTCCGAATTGTCTAACCTCCCTTCGTCCCTTTGGTGGAGGCGGAATGAATTGCCCCGCCCGTGGGCTTTTGCCGTTCAGAACTGACGGGTCTATAATGGGCGGCACAAAATCCCAACCGGCGAGGTGTAGATGTGACGCAGACCCAGAGTTCGCCCATTGGCGTTAATTCCGAACTACTGAATGGATTGGAGTGGCGGTGCATTGGCCCGCCAAGAGGCGGTCGTGTCGTGGCAGTCGCCGGCGACCCGGTGAATCCAGCAGTGTTTTACTTTGGCGCTTGCGCTGGCGGCGTATGGAAGACCTACGATGGCGGAACCTACTGGGAAAACGTCTCCGATGGGTTTTTCGAGACCGCTTCGGTGGGCGCAATTGATGTTTCGACCGCTGACCCCAACGTTATTTATGCAGGCATGGGAGAGGCCTGCATACGGATTGATGTGACTCACGGCGACGGCGTTTATCGTTCGACCGATGCCGGAAAATCCTGGCAAAACATGGGGTTGAAGGATACGAGGCACATTTCGCGGGTCCGAACCCATCCTCAGAACGCCGACCTTGTGTATGTCGCCGCTCTGGGCCACGCTTTCGGTCCCAATAGCGAGCGAGGCATTTTCCGCTCATCCAACGGCGGCCGAGACTGGGAACACGTCCTGTTCAAGAGCGAGGACGCCGGAGCCGCAGACCTGTCCATCGACCCAAACAACCCTCGAAACTTGTTTGCGTCCATCTGGCAGACTCGACGCAGTTTCTGGAATCTGTCCTCAGGCGGCCCGGATAGTGGTCTGTGGCGAACAACTGACGGCGGCGACACCTGGGAGGATATTTCAGGCAATCCGGGACTTCCCGAAGGGCCGCTGGGGCGCATCGGAGTGGCAGTTTCTCCTGCTCAGGCCGGCCGCGTTTACGCCACGATTGAAGCGAAAGACTGTGGTATTTATCGGTCCGACGATAACGGCGACACCTGGGAGTTGATGAGCGACGACCGCGACCTTCAGGGCCGTCCCTGGTACTACCAGCACATATTCGCAGATCCACAAGACGCAAACACCTGCTGGATTCTCTCCTATGGCGCGTGGAAGTCGATTGACGGCGGCAAAACCTTCACCCAGGTCACGACGCCCCACGGCGACAATCACGATATCTGGATCGACCCGAACAACACACAACGCATCATAGAAGGCAACGACGGCGGCGCCTGCGTCAGCTACAACGGCGGCGACACATTCTCGACCATTTACAACCAATTGACCTCCCAGTTTTATCACCTCACGACAGACGATCGGTTCCCTTATCGCGTCTACGGAACTCAACAGGACAACTCGGCCATCAGTGTGCCGTCACGGACAGTCAAGGGGGCGATCCCGTGGGGCGACTGTTACACGGTGGGAAGCTCTGAGAGTGGGTACATCGCTCTGCACCCCGACGATCCGAACATTGTCGTGTCCGGGGCGGTCGGTTCATCGCCTGGCGGCGGCGGGAACATGCTCAGATATGACCACAAAACGGGACAGGTCCGCATTATCACGGTCTGGCCGGAACTCAACACCGGCTATGGCGCGGAAAACATGAAGTACCGATTCCAGTGGACTTACCCGATTCAATTCTCGCCCCACAACCCCGACGTGTTGTACGCGACTGGGAACATCGTGTTTCGTTCGACCGATCAGGGAAGCTCTTGGGAGCCAATCAGCCCGGACTTGACTCGCAACGACCCGACCAAGATGCAACCCTCTGGCGGGCCGGTCACTTTAGACACTTCCGGCGCTGAGACCTATTGCACGATATTCGCGTTCGTCGAATCCGCGCAGGAAGCAGGGGTGTTCTGGGCCGGTTCTGATGATGGACTGGTTAACATCTCACGGGACGGTGGCGAAACGTGGACGAACATCACTCCGCCCACGTTGCCGGAGTGGAGCCAGATAGCTGCTATCGAATTGTCGCCCCACGATCCTGCGACAGCCTATGTAGCGGCCACCAAGTATAAGCTGGACGACACCCGACCGCTGCTATACAGAACCAACGATTACGGCGCAAGCTGGTCTGAAATCATTAACGGCATCCCTGAAGACGATTTCACCCGCTCCATCCGAGAAGACCCAAATCAGGCTGGACTACTATTCGCTGGAACGGAGACCAGCCTTTATGTGTCGTTCAACGCTGGAGACTCGTGGCAAAAGTTCAAGGCAAACTTGCCGGTGGTCCCGTTTTACGATCTACTTATAAAAGACGACGACCTGATCGCCGCGACCCACGGTCGCTCATTTTGGATTCTGGACGATCTGAGCCAGGTGCGCCAGTTGGCTGCTGACCTGAGCGGCGAGTCGGTCCACCTTCTTAAGCCCGGAACCAAAGTTAGGCTCGGCGCGCCGTTCGGGGGCCGAAGGCCGAGCGGAGGCAAGAATTACCAGCTGTCGCTGGGTGCAGCAGTAACTTACACTGAGTCGAAAAATTCCTCCGGTGAAACGGTCAGGAAATTCCTGGACGCCGGACAGAACCCACCTGGAGGGCTGCGAGTCAACTACTATCTGGCGGAGGCGGCTGATTCAGAAGCCACATTGACGTTCATGGACTCTGAAGGCAACGAGATCAAGACATTCTCTTCAGCAGAGTTGGAAAACGAAGAGGAGCGGCGCGACGCTCGCGTGGCGGCGGCGGCGGGATTGAACCACTTCGACTGGAACCTTCGCTATCCTCCAGCGAACCGCGTTCCCGGCGACAAAACCACCGAGGACAGCATTATTGGCCCGTTGTCGCCTCCGGGGGCATACTCGGTGCGGTTTACAGTCGGTGACGAATCGCAGACACAAAATTTCGATCTGGTGAAGAACCCCAACGTCGAGGCGACTCAGGAAGACTTCGACGCCCAGTTCGCCATGCTGTTGCAGCTACGCGACAAAGTCTCAGAAACTCATGACAACATCAACAGGCTGCGAAGCGCCAGGACTCAGGTGGCTGAGTGGGCCAAGAGGGCCGAGGACTCGGCGGCGCAAGAGGCGGTGTCCGCGTCGGCTGATGCGCTGAAACAGCAATTTACTGACATCGAATCCGAGTTGATCCAGACTGAGTATCGCGGCGCACGCGACAGGCTCACCCTGCCGGTCAAGTTGAACGCCAAGCTGTTGGGACTGGTTCCAGTCGTCGCCGCGGCGGACTTCCGACCGCCCCAGCAGACCTACGAAGTGTTCGCTCAGTACACCGAGGAGTTGGACGCCCAATTCCAGGCCTTGCAGAGCGTTATCGACAACGAACTCTCGGAGTTTGAGAACTTGCTGGCCGAGCTTCAAATTCCGACGATAGTGCCTCGGACGACACCGTAGGGTTTGATATACTAGGGCTGAAATTCAAGGGGGCGGGCGTATTTTGCCCGCCCTCTTTTCGTTCTGAAATAGAATAGACCTCGGTTACAATTCAACGGGATATTTCGTCTAGCAACCGGCTTTCATTCGTGCCACATTGGTTGTGCAATTGAAGGGAGTGAAAGTTTTGGCAAACAGGCGAAGGCGATCTCGTTGCGTTCTGTCTTGGCGGATCGGCGAGCGTCGCCTCGGCATCCTCATGTGGGCGTTCGCGCTAGTGGTGGCGATGATTGGCGTGGCCGCGGGTCAGGCTGGCACCGAGCGTGTGAACGCGTTATTGTCAGGCTTCATGCCCATGCCTGGCGAATCCAGAACCATCACCATAACCAACCCGACGAACCAACCTGCGAACCCCCTGGGGATGTTGGTTACAGACACAGGTGTTGAAGTTAAAGCTGACACAGATTTCGCTGTGAAAACTGACAAAGTGCCGTTGAGCGATGCTGACCAACTCCTGGCCGCCATGCTTAAGGGAGCAGGCGGCTCTGCGTCCGCGCCTAAACCGACGAAACGACCGCCAGCGACGTCCACTGCGACGCCTCGACGGTTCCGACTCCACCGTCAATAACGCCTGAAATGACCCGTCGCGCGGCGGTGAGCGGCAAAACATTCCGTGTTCGGCTCGCAGCGGACGTTTACGTCCGCTCGACAGGGTTCAAGAACATGGTCGTGATATTTGACGATGAAGCTCTGCTGTACAACCATCCACGGGAAGGCCGTTGGCCGCACCGGACGCAGGAAGTGATGGTTCCGCTGGATGTCGTGTTCCTTGACCGGAATTTCATAATCGTGGACATCGAGTCGATGCTGGTTGAATTGGTCGGAACTCCCGACTCCGAGTTACATGTCTATCGTCCATCGGCGCCAGCGATGTATGTAATCCAAATCAGAGGCGGGTTGTCAGACGCATCGAGCATCTTCGTGGGCGACAATGTCGCCATCAGGTAGTACGCCGGATTAGTACTCCAGTATCGCCCTGCCCAATATCTGCCCGCCTTCCAATGCGTCGCATGCTTCGTTGATCTGATCGAGCTTGTACCGCCGGGTCACCAACTTGTCCAGGGGGAATTTTCCTTCCCGATGCAAGCGCAAGAACGTTTCAAAATCCTTCTCTGGATAGGTCGCTCCCAGGCTTCCTCGATAAGTGCGCTGGGCCATGAACAATCGAGGGTCGATAGTCATCTCCTGCTGGGGGATGCCGATGAGGACTGCCATTCCGCCGTGGTTTTCAGCGCCAGAACCACCGCCCCGGACTGAGGGGAGTATCTGTTCGTTGGTAATGCGGACACCGATGGCGTCGAAAGCGTAATCCGCGCCTCCTCCCGTGAGTTCTTGGATGGCCTCCACCGGATTGACTTGAGATGCGTTAACGGTGTGTGTTGCGCCGAACTCCCTCGCGAAATCCAACTTATCGTCGCTAAGGTCCACCGCGATCACTGGGTACGCTTCCAGAATGGAGGCCATCTGAATCGCAGACATCCCGACGCCGCCGACTCCGAATATCGCCACCGAGTCTCCGGGCCCGACATTCGCGGTGTTCATCACTGCCCCGGCTCCCGTCAGCACAGCGCACCCGACGATGGAGCTTATGTCGGTCGGATGTTCTTTGCCAATCGGAATTACCAATTCACCGTTACACAGCACGTCCTGAGACCATGTGTACACGGAGCCAGAGACGAGTTTGTCTTGATAAGTCGCCCCTGATGGTGTCTGAAGGCCGCGTCCTTGGTTCGGCGTTCGAGGAACCCAGGTGACGATGGCGTGATCGCCCTCTTGAACGTGTGTCACGTTGCTGCCAACGTGAGTCACAACGCCCGTGCCTTCGTGACCCAAGACCATCGGGCGGTCGGCGGTGGCGTTATGCATTTGGTGAAGCTGAGAATGGCACACTCCGCTCGAAAACAACTTTACGATTACCTGATCGGGCTGTGGGTCAGGCAGGTCGAGTTCATCGACGATCAAGGGTTGTTCGGGGGCAGTTTGTATTGCGGCTACGGTCTTCATGAAATCTCCTGTTCATTGATATTGTCGAATCGATCTAGTCCAAACATGCTGATGTCGAAATTTGACTTGCCGGTCGTGGCTAAATCTGCAAGAATCTCGCCCATCGCACTGGCGAATTTGAATCCGTGGCCAGAGCATGGGCTGGCAATCACAACGTTTCCATATTCTGGATGTAGGTCAATGAGGAAATGCTCGTCTGGCGTGTTAGTGAACATGCAGACCTGAGAGGACAGCAGCTTGCCTGGAACGTCTGGCATGAAATGTTCAAGGAACGACCGAACAGGCGCGTCGTCGTCTGCATCAGCGTCGCGGCGCAGGTTTTCAGGAGTGGCGGTGTCGCCGAAGTGCATTCTGGCTACCTTGACGCCGGTTCCCAAATCCGGGAAACCGTAAAAGTGAATTCCAGGCCCGGTGTCCCAAATGAAAATGGGGCAATTTTCAGGACGAAATAACTCTTGATTCTCGGTGGGTTCATACCACATCAAAACTTGGCGCTCAACTTGCAATGGAACTTCTAGGCCATTGAGCAACTGTGGCAACCATGATCCGGCGGCGAGGATCAGAAACTGAGCGGTGTAAGCGCCGTTTTCGGTCCTAACCGTCACACTGTCAGAATTCGAGTCCCACGATACCGCAGGTTGGCCGAATAAAAGCTCCGCGCCATGACGCTTCGCAAGTTCAAGATGCGCTTCAACACAGGATTCTGGATACAAAATGCCAGATCGAGGGTCAAAGATAGCTGTCATATCGACGTCGGGGTTGAAGATTTTGTAGCGATGCCGAACTTCATCCATCGACAGTTTTTCGAAGGTGAGATTGTGAGTAACTGCGCTGGTTTCGGCCCCTGCGATCATATCGCTGCCGTCCGAGCCAAACATCATTCCGCCGGTCTGGAGATAAAGGTCGCGCCCGGATTCCTCTTCCAACTCGGCCCAGAGCTCGTAGGCGCGTTGGACAATCTTTACGTAGGCGACGCCCTCTGCATAAGCCTCTCGGATGATTCGGGTCTCGCCGTGGGACGAGCCTTGATCGTGGGGAGGGGAGTGGCGGTCAAACCCAATCACTCGCAACCCGCGACGCGCCAGGTGATACGCGGAGGCGCTGCCCATCGCTCCGAGACCGATTATCGCTACGTCATAATTTTTGGAGTTCATGCTTGATCAATCATATCGCTTCAAAATCATGTTCCATTGCCAGAGCGACGTATCTGTCTGCGTCCTCCTCCAAGAGCAGGCGCCGCTCTACCATCCTCTGAGCTGTCAAGGCGATCAGTCGGACGTACCGAGCTTTGGAGCCGTAACGTTCCTCAACCGACAGACGCGGGTCGCCGGTGTCATCCCGTTGGGCTTTATTGACTGGCAGAGGATGATATCCGCCTGTGGTCCCGGCGATAGCCTGTTCTGCTGACCCGGCCGGGCGGTAGTTCCATCCAGTGTAGGTCGCCAGCGGGACCTGGATATGGGGCGTGCGAATTCCAGGGGCTTCGTTTCCGTCGGCATCAACCTGGGGAACCAGCACTATGTACTCTCGCGAACGATCCTCGATTGGAGGTTCGTTGGAGGCGATGCCCGCGTCGAACTCTGGGCCGTGATTCTGCAAGAACAGCCTGTTCGAGTTATCAGGATGCTCGACGTTGGGTATCTTGGGGAACACCCTCGCTGCCACGTCGGCAGGCACGCCTGTTTCGTCCGAACGCCGAGGAAACATGCTATCAGGTGGGGGCGTTGCGTCGGTGGCCCAGGCGTCCAGAGCGTCGATTACTGCTCTGAGGAGTGGCGTCGTGTTCAAAGGGTTGGCGCGGTATCGAGCGTACTCAAGATTCGGGTTGCCTCCAAGCGGGTCGGCGTTGTGTTGAGAGCCTGCGAAGTGAAAAACCCTGGTTTTGTGATGTTCGGGGATATCATTGCCTATCGAATCTGTGTGAACAAGCGAGCCGCGGCGCGTCCAGTACTCCGACGAGGTCTGAGTGTGGATGACGAGAGGGTCAGAATCGGGTCTCTTGAGTATTCCGTCAGTTTTGCCAGTCATTGGGTCGGAGATGACGGAATAGGCGAATGGGAACGAGTCTGACGGATACAGATGATCGTCATGAGGCCGTGGGTAACGGCCTGATTGGGCGAATCGGTAATTCAGGACGACGCGACCGCCGCCGGAGACGTGAGGAGAGATTGCGTCGAATACTCTTCTACCCTGGCTGTCTTCGTTGTATCCGCGATACACGAACTCGCGCAGGAATCTGCCGCTCTGTGATCGCCCCCAGCCATAAGCTTTTTCCATGCGGGTTCCATTCAGCCCCAGAGGATTCGGCGTCCCTTCGGTGTCGGCTTCTTCGTGGAGCAGGAACGAGATCAGGTCGCGCACTCCAGTCAATCCGAGGCCTTGCACATTGGGATTCTTGGCGGTGTAAACCAACTCGTAAATCCAACCCGGCTTGAATCCCCGAGGCAAGTGACAATGGAACGCAGACGGGATCGGGCGACCATTCTGAAGCCTCGCAAACGCCCAGTCATCGTCGGCGATTGGCTGGCGTTGATCGCTCTCGTACTCTCTCATCGTGAATGTTGCATCGCGGGTGTCGGTGGATATTGCTTCGTAGCTTGACGTGTAGCCGTTGGCGCTAAGAGGCATGCTCAAAACGCCATGCTCGTCCACGATAAATTCTGACCGAGTAACGCCCGTTATTTCCTCGCCGTTTTCGGTGGCGATTGGGAGCCTCATCGTCTGACGGCCGTCGCCTGGCATGATGTCGCCTTGCCATCCAGACCACACGAGGCTGTATCCTCGTCGCATCAGGAACCCGTTGCCCGCGTGCTCAGTTGTCGAGGGAGTGTTGGAGTGAACCGCGTCGTTGAAGAATTGGAGCATCCTCAAGGCGCCACGGTTGTTGACGTCGTACAGGAGCCTCCGGTTGCCTTGCGCCAGATCAGCAGGTTTGAGAATGTAGAAGTCGGTGGCAAACTCGACAAACCCGTGGTCATTTCTGGGGGCGTGTTTCAAATCCACGACCATCGAATACGCATCGGAGTCTGGGTCGACCGCGAATCGGATTTCGCCTGCGATTCGCTCGTAATGGCCGGTATTACCGAACGACTCGCCGTCAGCGAAGGTTTCGCGGTGGCGGATTTTGAATCTGATTTCCGTTTCCATCAAAATTCCTCTATGTACGTGGTTGGATCGTCCGAATGACATGATTGACTAACGAGAATTTAAGAACGCTCGCGCTCCATCCAAAAACAGGTTGGCGGCTCTCGCGCTTGCCATCACGTCCTCTGCCATCTTGCGCCCAGCAGCGTGGACGGCGTCGCGAACCTTAGCTTCAAATTCTTTTACCCTCTGATGATTGGGCTGACCTGGCAATCCCATAGACTGTGCGATGTCCTGGGCGCCAGAGGTGAACAGATCGATACCCTCAACAGATAAAATTTTGTCCAGATTGTCCAAAACTTGAATGTCTTCAAGCTGGGCGATGACGAGAATATTATTGTTGGTGTGGGACATATAGTCTGGGCCAGATTCAAAATCGCCGAAATACGCTCCTCGGCCTGAGCCGAAACTTCGCTTGCCTCTAGGGGTGTACCGGCAGGCATCAGCCAGCTTCTGGGCGCGTTCGCCGTCGGTGATGTGCGGACCGGTGACTCCCATGATGCCCCGGTCGAGAAATCTAAGAATTGTGGGATGCTCCATAT
>Ga0207966_1000583_pt1 | contig 20789 bp, 24 predicted proteins | sample Knorr_S23_td_NAD_FD_185611 | JGI IMG/M metagenome (GOLD analysis project Ga0207966, IMG submission 185611) | Marine microbial communities from Southern Atlantic Ocean transect - Knorr_S23_td_NADW_ad_2500m_LV_B (SPAdes) (version 2) | ecosystem: Environmental > Aquatic > Marine > Oceanic | place...
ACCTGTACCACTCGTTATGTTAGTCCGACGGCCTGTTCCAGCCTTATTGTCTCCGGTGCTGGCGGCCGGTATTCGAGATAATAAGTGGTAACGCTATCGGGGGCAGGTCATCCGCACCGCCGTTGTTGTCGCCTCCCTCACGCACACTCACCCGCGTAACACGCGCCCACACACGTGAGGCCCTCAGGATGACTACCGTTGCTGATTCACGTCACTCCGTCCAAGCCACGCGAGGAGAGGTTCCCTGAGGCCACTCGAAGGGCGCCTCTCCGGCATCACACGCCGTCGCACCACATGTGGCATCCTTTGCGCATGAAATATGGAATCGCCGCAACAACATCCGTCACGCCCGCCACAACTCCCCAGTCGCAAGCAGACTACGTCCGACGAATGGCTCAAACAGCAGAAGACGCAGGATTCGACTCTGTGTGGATCAGCGATCGTACGGTTTATCCGAAAGACCTCGCCGCCAGGTACCCGGACGAGTTCGGGCTCGGCAAAGCAGACCCCTCAGCGCAAAACGTTCTGGAAGCTGTAACCACGCTCAGCTACATCGCAGGCGCCACAACACGCGTCAAAGTCGGAATGAGCGTGTTGGTTCTGCCGTTCAGGCATCCCGTGCTCAACGCCAAGATGCTCACGACTCTGGACGTCCTCTCTGGTGGCCGACTCATCGCCGGGTTCGGAACCGGTTGGATGCCAGAAGAGTTCGCCACGATGAACGCAGATTTCGATGAGCGAGGCCGCGTCACCGATGAGCACATTCGCGCCTTCATAGCCCTCTGCCAAGGTGAGGAATACGAGGGCTCGATAACAAGCACCGCGGGCATGACATTCTTCCCTCGGCCGTTGCAGACGCCGTACCCACCCATATGGATAGGCGGCAACTCAAAAGCGGCCATACGACGAGCAGTGCGCCACGGCGATGCCTGGCACGGAATCGGGCAATCTCCGTCCGAAGTCTCCAGCACCAGGAATGCCATTGGCACACTGTGCGAAACGGAAGGCCGCCCCCCTTCGGAAGTAGCAATAACCCTCCGATCAACCCTCGTCCTGGACCGAGAAGTGTTGGATGAAACCGGCCAGCGAAAGACTCTCACCGGCAGTCCCCAGCAGATCCGAGACGACCTCGATCAATACCAGGACGCCGGTCTCGACTACCTCGTCCTATCCATCGACCAACCAACAGAAGATGACACCGCCCAAGCGGCCTTCAGCTTCGCAAAGCTAGCGAACCTGTAACTCTCAGGCTGAAACAGGCCGTCGGACTAACATAACGAGTGGTACAGGTTACGGGGGCAGGTCAACATCACAAGCGACGATCAAAGACTTTTTTCTGATGGCGATCATGACCCACACCCTAACCCTCTCCCTGCCAGGGAGAGGGGACTCGCGCTAGCCGCCGATATGTTCGAGGACCGTGGACAGCTCGCGGAGATCGGTTATCTCTATATCGGGTTCAGGCTCCCGGTCAATCTCGTCCCCGTTGCGGTTAATCCACACCGTTGTGGCCCCAGCCCGATATCCGCCCAGCACGTCGTCGAACAGTTGATCGCCGACGTACCAGGTCTTCGCCGGGTCGACGCCGAGTCCCTCGAACAGGTGCTCGAAAGCAGCAAGTGCTGGCTTGTAGACCTGTGCCGATTCTGAAGAGGCCACGAAATCGAACTCCAGCCCCGCGTTCGCCAACAAAGGGCAAAGACCGTCATCGTCGGCATTGGAAAACACCCCGAGTTTCACCCGACCCCTGAGCAGCTTCAACGCCTCGATAGTTTCCGGATAAATTGGCCGGTCGGTCATGTGCATCGCAGCGCGGTGACCGGCCGCCACGGCGTCGGCCCCGGACTCAGGCCCAAGACCGAGATCGTCAAACACGTTCTGGAAGCATTCAGTCCAGGCCTGCCGGTACGACTTGAACGGGGGGCTGTTGTACGGTCGCCCGAGGTCGGTGCGGATCTTCCGGAAATTCACCTCGTACTTACGCCAGCGGGTCCAGAACTCTTCGGAATCGAGCGGCAGTCCCTGCGCCTCGATAATCTCCCCGAAAGTCAGTTTCCAATCTTCGTGAGAGTTGTCGAAAAGCGTGCGGTAGCAATCAAACGCAATCGCTTCGGGCAGCGTCGGCTCCTTCGAACCCCCTGAACCGTTGGGCCGTTCGACAGCACGAATCGTAACTGCCACCGGCTAAACCTCCCGAACCGGAATACCGCGCTCGGCAAGGTACGATTTGACCTCTGCGACCCGGAGTTCGTCGAAGTGGAAGAGCGATGCCGCCAGAACGGCATCCGACTTGCCAACGACAAGTGCATCGTAGAAGTGGTCTAGGGCCCCGGCACCGCCACTGGCGATAACGGGCACTGTCACCGAGTCGGATATCACCGAGAGCAACTCGTTGTCGTACCCGGTTTTTTGACCGTCGGCATCCATGCTCGTCACAAGCAGCTCGCCGGCACCGTTCTCGGTCGCCAGCCTCGCCCACTTTACGGCGTCGAGCGCCGTTGGCCGCCGCCCGCCGTGCGTGTAAATCTGCCACATCGCTTCCGCGGGCACGCTGCCGTAGCCTTCGATCTCCGAGATAATCGGATCGTCGACTCGCTTTACGTCCATGGCAAGGACCACGCACTGCGAACCGAACTCACGCGCGCAATCTTCGATCAGCTTCGGACTGGCAACGGCCGCGCTGTTTATCGAAACCTTGTCGGCACCTGCTTCGAGCATCTTCCGCATGTCGTCGACAGAACGGATCCCGCCGCCGACAGTTAGCGGGATAAAGACTTCGGACGAAACCTTTTCAACCACGTCGATCATCGTGTCGCGGGCATCGGATGAGGCCGTGATATCGAGAAAAACGAGTTCGTCGGCACCCTCGGCATTATAGTAAGCCGCGAGTTCAGCCGGGTCGCCCGCATCACGGATGTCAACGAAACTGACACCCTTGACCACGCGCCCGCCATCGACGTCGAGACATGGAATGACACGGCGCGTCAACATCGTGGGGTCTCCGGTCTACTTGCGGGCAACGATGATGTATCGGTGATGAGTAAGCTGTCGTGACGTGAGCGTGCGCAGGCCGAGCGTTTCCATGGCCGCGCGCATGTCTTCCTGCGCCAACCGCTTCGATGCCGCAGGTCCAACCGCAAGCTTGCCCTTACCTTCCGCGGGCAGCCATTCGATGATCGCCATCCAGCCGTATTTCTTTAGCAGCCGGGCAGCCTCTTTGATCAGGGTCTTCGGACGGCTCGCCTCGTTCAACACGTCTGATAAAACGACACCGTCGAGAGATTCGTCATCCAGCGGCACCTGGTTCTCTTTCGAAACCACGGTTTCGACGTTGCCGAGCCTGGCAACCTTTGCCTGCTCCCTCACGTGCTCCAGCATCTCTTTCTGAACGTCTACGGCGTAGCAGGTGCCCATGTACAGGTATTTTGCAAGGGCGATTGATAGACGACCGGGACCAGCACCGATGTCAGCGACTTTCTGGTCGGAGTGAATTGGCACCAGTGCGATCATCGATTGAGGGTCGAAAGATTCCTCAAGCGTCGGGTGCAACAGGGCATCCACTCGTTTTACTGAAGTTTTTGTCGGCATTCGCGTCGTTTTCCTGGTCTGTTCCTGTTCAGTTGAAGGCGAACTAATCACCCGCAACCGACATTGCATCAATCGTTTCGATGGCGCGCCGCAAATCGAGCGCACCCGAGTAAATGGCCATGCCTGAAATAGCACCTTCCACGCCCAGATTCGCCAGCTCGACGAGATCTTCAACGGAGGCGATGCCACCAGCCACGATAATAGGATATCGCAGGTTTTCCTGTAACTCGGCGACTGCGGCGAAGTTCGGGTGGGTCATTGTGCCGTCACGACTCGTGTCCGTATAGATAAATCGGCGAACTCCGAGGCCGACCATATCGTTTCCAAGCTGGCTCGCAGTCATATCCGATTGCTGAAGCCAGCCTTGAGTCTGGACCATGCCATCTTTTGCATCAATGCTCACGATAACGTGCTCGGCTCCTACTGACCGGACGGCATTCTCGACCTCGTCCGGCGCTTCGATGGCCGCCGTCCCGAATATCACCCGGTCTACACCCATATCGACTAGCATGCCGGCCTCTGGTGCATCTCTGATGCCACCACCGAGTTGAACCGGAATATCAACTGCTTTGACGATCTTCGCCACGACCGCCGCATTGCCGCGGACGCCGTCCCTGGCGCCATCGAGATCGACTACGTGCAACCGGCGCGCACCCTCGGCGACCCACCGCCGGGCAACTGCGGCCGGATCGTCATCGAAGACGGTCTCGCGGTCATAGTCGCCCTGAGTCAACCTGACGCAGCGACCGTCCCTCAAATCAATTACTGGAAGAATTTCCATTCGTTTTCTGATTCAACTTTCCAGACGTGAGCGTACCGCCCGGTTTCAGTAGCCCGACTCGGTCAGCGAGGCTGTTGCCAATTCGAGAAAATTCTCATATATCTTCAGGCCCACATCACCGCTTTTTTCGGGGTGGAACTGGGTTCCGACCACATTGCCACGTGCCACCGCAGCACAAATGTTTACACCGTAATTCGTCGTCGCTGCTACATCCGATTCCTTGTCCGGTACGCACCGATAGGAGTGGACGAAGTAGAAGTGAGAGCCCTGCGGAATTCCCGCGAATACCGGGTGGCGTTGCGATTCGCTGCCGGTGAAAGCCACTTCGTTCCATCCCATGTGCGGCACTTTCATGCTCGCACCCAGTTCGTCTTTCATCCCGGTTGGGATAAGCCGCACATTTCCTTCCACGAGACCGAGCCCCGACAGTTCACCCTCTTCCGAGCTTTCGAACAACACCTGTAGCCCGACGCATATGCAAAGGAACGGTTTTCCCGAAGCGGCGAACGCCTTTACAGGTTCCGCCAGACCCATCGTATTAAGCGCTCTCATCACGGAATCGCTAGCACCCACGCCGGGCAGCACGACTGCATCGGCCGACGCCAGTTCGGCAGGATTGCTGGTTACGAGCGGGTCGGCACCGACCCTGCTCAGCGCCTTTTCGACACTGTGCACGTTCGCCGCCCTTGTATTGACGACGACTATTCGGGGTTTCCTGCTGTTTTCCGGCATTCGAGTGGGAGAGATCGGGTTTTGCGCCAGGGAGATGGGGCAAGCGTGCGTGCTTGGTAGTTCATGTAAACGACTACGACCAATCAATTGTAGAGTCAATATGGGTCGAAATAGTGTGAATCACCCCGGAATTGGGGTTTACGCGCACTTTTTGCACAAAAGTAAGTAACGCGCGAGAATAGAATAATAATTCTCGATTCAGAACCGTAATAATCCAGTAGGTGAACTCGATGACAACAGTGTCGCCGGAACGTTCGGTACCTATTAACACAATCCAGATAACTGAAAAGGCTGCCGGCAAGGTCAAGCAGTTTGCCGTCGACAAGGGCATGGACAAGTTCGGTCTGAAAGTCGCGGTGAAGGGCGGCGGTTGTTCGGGTCTGACCTACGTGCTTGAGATCGTCGACGGGCCCGAGGCCGACGATAAGGTCATCGTGTACCACGGCGTCGAGGTCTACGTTCCCAAGAAAGCGTTTGTTTTCCTGGCCGGTACGGTGCTCGATTTCTCTGATGGTCTGAACGGCAAGGGTTTCGAGTTTGCAAACCCTAATGCAGCACGCACATGCGGCTGTGGCACATCGTTTTCGGTCTAACAGAAACCGGTTCGGTTCGATTATTTTCCTGAGCGGGGACTGATTTGCAAGCCAGTTCACTCATTCATGCAGATTCACTGCAGTTAGACGCGCTCGAAAACGGGTGCGGGCTGGTTCGGTGGGATCGCGCAACTATTGTCAAGCACTCGGGTCCCGATGCACTTGATCTCCTCCACCGGCTCACGACTAATGAGTTACTGGCGATCGGTGAAGGCCGTGCACAGCGCACCGTCCTGACGACAGACCGGGGTCGAGTGGTCGATGTGTTTCTTGTTGCGCATGTGTCTGAAAACCAACTGCTCTTGATCTCTGACTCCGAGGATTCGGAAAGAACGATCTCGGCCATCGACTACTACACGATTATCGAGGACGCAGAACTCGCCGACCTTTCCGGGTCCCACAGCCGATTTTCCCTCATCGGCCCGAAGGCGTCTACCGTGGTGAAGTCGGCCCTCGGCGTCGATGTGGGGCCGGGGCAGCTCGCAGTTGTCGAATCAGCTGGTGCGTCTATTACGGTTATTTCAGATCCATCGCGCGGGGTCGATTGGATCGATATCGTTCACGAATACGATGCTGGTGATGCGGGCGATAGCATTGAAGCATTATTCGAGTCGAGCGGGATCGTCGCAGTGAGCCCCGCCACCTTCGATCTGTACCGTATCGGCCGCGGTATTCCTGCCCCCGACCGCGAGTATGGCGAACATGCCAACCCGATCGAATCGGGCCTGCTCGACCTGATCGAGTTCGACAAGGGGTGCTATGTCGGCCAGGAGGTCATCGCACGCCTTGATGCGTACGACAAGGTCAAGCGGAACCTGAAAGTACTGGAAAGCGACGAGCCGCTGGAAGCAGGAGCCGCCCTTCATCTGCCGGGCGGATCGAAACCTGCAGGGACGATCACCAGCACTTCGCCGCTGACGACAGAAGACGGGGTGTTCCTCTCCCTGGGACTCGTACGAAAGGCGTTCCTGGGATCGGGGACCGTACTTGAATCGGACAGAATCACGTTAAGAGTCCGCCAGGGCGTCTTTTCTTTGTCCACAGGAGAGATGTGACTCGCCTCTAAGGCGGACCTACCGGTGCAGGAGCGTCTCTCCTCCGTCCACGACGATCACCTGCCCGCGGATCATATCGGCATCGTCCCCGCACAGCATCGCAACGACGTTTGACACATCGGCCGGTGTGATAACCCGCCCGGCAGGCGTCGGCCGCCTCGCGATGTCCCTGACCCCGTGTTCGTCAGGAAACGCGTCGATAGCGTCGGTCATAACAAAACCGGCCGAAACGGTGTTTACCGATATCCCTTTTGCGCCCAATTCGACTGCAAGGTAACGGGTCACAGCTTCGATTGCCGCCTTTGAAACACCGACCGCGAAATAGGCGGGCAGCACGTGGCCTGCTCCCGGACTCGAGAGATTTATGATCCGGCTGCCTTCTGGCATCAGTCGGGCAGCGGCTATCGACAGCAACCATGGGCCCCGTGCGTTGATGTCAATGGTCCAGTCCCAGTGTTTGGCCGTCAGTTCCGCCGCCGTGCGCATTACCCCGGACGCCGCGTTGTTGACGAGAATATCAAGGCGCCCGAACTGATCTTCTACCTTGCCAACAAGGGTTTCGATTGCAACCTCGTCGCCCACATGCGCCTTGATACGAACGCACTCGATCCCCAGCACTTTTAGTTCTTCAATCGTCGCTTTGGCCACTTCGTGGTTTTTCAGGTAGTTGACGACGACGGTCGCGCCACGACTTCCAAGCTCCAGTGCGATGGCGCGACCGATGCCACGCGACCCGCCGGTCACCAGCGCAATCTTGCCTTCCAGGTTTTTTATCGGGTCAGGCAGGGTTTTTTCCAGTCGTACTCGAACCGCTCAATTTGTCGCGCCATCCGCTCGCACCCAAACGACTCGGCGATCGGGGCCCTCGTAAAGCGGCTGGCTATATCGCCATTCCGCCATCGACCCGGATGATATCGCCTGTGATGTACTGCGCCTCGTCGGTTGTCAGGAACACGATCATTGGTGCCACTTCATCCGGTTCGCCGAAGCGTCCCTGCGGGATCCAGGTCATAACCGTATCGCGTTGATTGTCAGATATATCGGCGGAAGTAGCGGTGTAAATGTAGCCGGGACACACGGCGTTCACCGTTATTCCCCGTGTGGCAACCTCTTTGGCGATCGATTGTGTAAACCCGAAGACAGCGGCCTTGGAGGCAGAGTAGTTCGACTGCCCGATGTTGCCGCGCATTCCTACCACGGATGAGATGTTGACGATTCGACCCCAGCGACCTCTAACCATCCCCGGCAGAACCTTGTGGGTGCAGTAGTAAGTGCCGTACATGTTCACTTTCATCGTGAAATCGAACTGTTCGTCCTTCATCCGCAGCAGCAGGGCATCCTTGATGACACCCGCGTTGTTGATGAGGATCTCGATGGCACCGTGCGCCGCGACCGCCTCGTCGATCATCGCCGTCGCACTGTCCTTGTCGGATATGTCGCCTCCGACCGCGATGGCCGTACCGCCCGCTGCGCGAATCTCTTCGACGACTGCTTCGGCTTCGTCTTCATGAGTGTTGTAGTTGACCGCGACGCGGTGCCCGTTCGCTGCCAGCCGCATTGCGGTCGCTCGACCGATTCCGCGTGAGGCCCCGGTTACGAGCGCACTTCGTGGTGTATTACCACTCAATATCTGTCCCTCACAATGCCGTGCGTATTTTGCAGGGCAGCTAATCGATTACTTCAGCTCTGATTCTGTCGAGTTCGGCCTGCTGTGCGCCGATCAATCCGGTCTCCATCACATATTTTGCGGTACCGATGGCGTTTGCGATCGCATTTTCCCCTGATGCGCCATGACCGACTATGGCCAGGCCGTTCACGCCGAGCAGTGGGCCGCCGCCGAACGCCCGGAGAATATTCATCCGCTCGAAAATCTCATTTGAGAGTTTATCGCTCTCTTCTGTCTCGCCGAGGACTTCTTTCACATGTTCGACCACGGCATCGCCGAGGCCCTCGGTCAATTTCAGAATAACGTTACCGACAAAACCATCGCAAAGCACTACTTCCGCCTTGCCGGTCGGCAGGTCGTTGGGTTCGATGTTGCCAATGAAATTCAGATCGGCCGAGGCCAGTAATTCAGTAGTTTCCTTCACTAGGGCGTTGCCTTTGCCCTCTTCCGAACCAACGCTCAAGAGCGCGACGCGGGGATTTTCATTTTTGTAGACCAGCTTCGACATGATATTGCCTAGAGCTGCGAAATCGACCAGTAATCCCGGGCGGGTGTCTACATTTGTGCCGAGGTCGATAATTACCGTGTTTGGAGCGTAGCCGACTACCGGGCCACCCAGCGCACCCCTGTCGATGCCATCGAGCGTGCCGTAGACCACTGTGGCCGCTGCGATCGAGGCGCCTGTCGACCCCATGCTGACGAACCCGTCGGCCCTTCCCGCCTTCACAACATCCGCTGAAACAAATATTGATGCCCGGGGTTTGAAGCGGTAGGCAAGGGCGGGGCTTTCACTCTCTTCGACCACGCCCTGGGCCGGAACGACCTGCACAAGCTTTTTCGCCGGGCTATCGAACTTTTCGAGTTCTGTTTGAATAGCAGTTCGGTCGCCGACCAAGGCAACTGCGATTTCGCCTTTTTCAATAGCTTTCAGTGCGGCAGGGACAGTGACCGCGGGACCGTGGTCTCCGCCCATGGCATCGAGAGCTATTCGGGTTATGCCTTCGGTAATTCCCGTCATTGTCTGAACTGGCCCACTGGCTTATTGGCTTTCTGGCACGCGACCGACGCCCCGTATCAGGTACGGTGCGGTTGTTCATTTTATTCCAACGGCACTGTCGCACGCCCGGATACTGCGTCCGTACCATCGGGCTTTTTGCAGCCCACGATGCAGGTTGCGACCCGTAATATGCCCTTTTCATCGTGAATTTCGTCAATAGCAGTTATTTCGCCATATGTTGTGACGGATTCACCGGGAATGATGGGGGCAGTGAACCGAACCTTGAGTTTCCCGCCAGAGTGCCAGGTGTTCGGAAACTCAATCGCAAGCATTTCGGTTACCAGTGCGAGACTGAGCATGCCGTGCGCAATCCGGGTGCCGAACTGGGTCGCCGCGGCGTAGGCCTCGTCGAGATGAATGGGGTTGTGGTCGCCAGAAGCGTCGGCATAGGCGTTCACACGGTCTTGCGTTACCAGCCGCTCAAATCCTATGAGCGCATAGCCGACTGCTCGTTCGGATTTACCCTGGTTCATTGAGATTGCTCCCCAGTTACGATAATAGTGGTCGAAGAGGTGCCGACCTCGGTGCGGCCTGCATCAGTGTATGAGACGGCTATCGTGGCGAAGTGATTTCCGCGCCGGACCGAGTTTGAAACCAGCCTGCCACTCGCGTCGACCTTCTCCCCAATCTCGATTCTCCTCTCCCAACTGACTTCCTGCCCGGCATGCACTGCTTGAAGGCCGCCGCTAAACAGGCCGAGATCGTTGATGAGTTCAGTAAGTGCAGCCGCAACCACCATCACCGGCGCAAGGTGATTGCCGTAGTCGGGCGATTCATCGCCACCGATAGCTGCCGCATACGCGCGGGCGCGCTCCACCGGAATGGTGACGTCATACGGGCCAAACTCGTGCCCGACTACTGCGGTCGAAATCAGGGGGCTTGCCAATGGATGTTCCTAACCGGAGATCCTGGCGGACCGTCAGAAATACAGCCGACCAACCAGAAGGATAAAAGCGTCATTTTCGCATTCTAAAATTGCCCTGCGATTGCGGGCGAAGATATCGGCAGCAGATAACTGCGAACCGTATGAGTTAGACCCCGGACGTTGTACTGCCGCCCCGCTGCATGGATATTGCCTCGTCGACGAGCGTTCCTGCCAGTTCATACGCTGTGGGATTCCGAAAATCCAGCTGAGAGATCGCCAGTACCCGGTAGAGCAGCCCGGTCGATACCAGGCCGCTGTTACTTCCCCCGAGAGCCGGAAGCTTGATCGCCATCGCCTCCGACATCGCTACCGCCGCGTTCATGCCACTGCGATTCAGGTAGACCCTGGTGATAACGCGCCCCTTGTGAGTGACGCTGACACCACTCTTGTCCTGGTTTAGCTCAACCCGCAGGTGAGAACGAGGACGACCGATCAGTTCATAGCCGTATTCAAGTGCCTGCTTTCTCGAAACAGTCAAGACAGGTCACCTTTAGCACACCGATTTTGCACCCGCATAACCCCCGTAATCGCATTGATTCCAGTGGTAAATAAGTATAATCCCGCCCCGTGGACCATTCGATTGACGTGCGGCCGGGTGAGTTGAATATTTGAACCTCAAAGGCAAAGTGGCGGTAGTAACAGGCGGTGCAACTGGCATTGGCCGGGCGATCGCGTTGAAATTGGCCGATCGTGGTGCCGCCATCATGATTGCCGATATCAACGACGAAGCCGCGTCAGTTACCGCGGCCGAGGTCGAAGAAATATCGGGGCAGTCGGCGGCGTTTTTGACCGATGTAACAGACGTCGAGGCCTGCGAAGCGCTTGCGACCGCGACGGCCGATACACTCGGCCCTGCCGACATTCTGGTAAACAACGCCGGTATCGCCGGTTCGACCGGGTGGCAAGAACGCTCCTATTCGACGGAGGAAGACTGGAAGCGCACCTACCAGGTCAACGTCATCGGGATGTCCAATGTAACGTCGGTATTTCGAGAGCAAATGACTGAACGGAGATCTGGACGAATCGTGAACCTGGCCTCAATAGCAGGCAGGGAAGGTCGTCCGGCAATTCCCCACTACTCGGCATCGAAGGCAGCGGTAATAAGCCTTACACAGGCGACCGCGCTCGAACTGGCCCGCTTTAACATCACGGTCAACGCGATCTGCCCCGGACTGCTGTGGACCCCCATGTGGCGGCAGGTGGGCGACCGGTACGCCCGCGATAACCCGGCCTACGAAGGGATGACTGCCCGGCAGGTCTTCGATGCGATGATCGAAGAACGGATACCCATGAAAAAGGAACAGACTCCAGAAGACGTCGCCGACACGGTGGCATTTTTCGTGTCCGACGATGCGAAGAACATTACCGGGCAGGCGCTCAACGTCGACGGCGGGTTCTTTATGCGCTAGGAACCCCGCGAACAAGACGTCTTACCGAGCGTTATGGCAGGCGATAAGAAATGGATTTCGACGGAAAAACAGCAATAGTCACTGGTGCAGGCAGGGGAATCGGCCGCGGCATCGCGCTCGAACTGGCCCGCCGTGGATCGAACGTGGTTATCGCCGATGTCGACGAAGAGTCAGCGCGTGAGGTAGTCACTGAAATTCGGGCCGGCGGGATCAGGGCCAACTACTGCGAAACCGACGTTACCCAGCAGTGGTCGACCGACGAGATGGTGGAGGCCGCCCTCGAGGGCTACGGCCAGCTCGACGTGCTGGTGAACAATGCCGGGATTGGCGGTGCGCCCGGGTTCACGACTCGCAGGACACCGAACGTCGACGACTGGCAGGCCACGTTTGACGTTAACGTGTACGGAATCGTCAACGGGATTCAATCGGTCGAGAAATACATGATCGACCGCGGTTACGGAAAGATAGTAAATATCGCCTCTGTGGCCGGGCGGGTCGGGCGGCCTGGATTTGCATCGTACGGGGCTTCAAAGGCCGCGGCAATAAACGTGTCACAGGCCTGGGCCTTCAAGCTGGCACCGCACGGAGTAAACGTGAATGCCGTGTGTCCCGGACTGATATGGACGCCCCTGTGGCAGAGCATCGGCGAATGGCGCGGCTCGACCGACGAGCAGTACACGGGCATGACCCCGCGACAGGTGTTTCAGAGGTCAGTGTCGGACATAGTGCCACTGGGGCGCGAGCAGACCGCTGAAGACGTTGGAAACGCCGTGGCTTTCCTGGCATCCGACAGGGCGAGGTCGATCACCGGCCAGGCCCTGAACGTCGACGGCGGGATCCGAATGAACTAGGGCGCGATCGTGGGCGTTATTAGCTCCGGGCGTCGTCGAACGACTTGTCAGGGGACTGGCGTGAGCAAGTCGCGTGTCGCAATCTACCCTCCCCTAACCCCTCCCGAAGTGGGGGGATAGCGCAGTGCCCCCCGGAGCTCTCTCATGCTCCAAACAGCCGGCGCTGATTCCGAAGTCATCAGGCCCTGGAGTGCCCCGCGGAGCTGCATATATGTCGCCCAAGTTCTACGCCCGGCGACTAACGCGTCACTCCCAGCGCGTCGTCGGTCAGGTCGGTGAGAATGCTTTCGAGCGTCTCGCGGGTGTTCGGGCCGATCACTTTCCTGACGATCTCGCCTTCGGTGTTGATGAAGAATTTCTCGGGAATGCCCGTCACACCAAAGTCGACCGCTGTCAGTCCCGAGGCATCGATTACGTTGACGTACTCAATGCCATGCAACTCGATGAAGTCGAGCACCGGACCTTCCGAATCCCAGATTGCGATACCGACAAACTCGACGCCCCGATCTCGCCATTTCAAGTATGTCTCGGACAGGATTGGACCTTCGACACGGCAGGGTACGCACCAGGACGACCAGAAATCGACCATCACGACCTTGCCGCGGTAATCCGCTATCGAAACAACCTCACCCGAGAGGGTAGTCAACTCGAAGTCCGACATCGGATCGGTGGATATCGACACCTCACCGAAGTTGTCGTTCACGCCCGGTCTGCCAGCAACTCCGTCGTTTTGGGCCACACCCCACACGAACAATGAAAGTACCAGCAGGACCGGTACTCCCACTCCAATCAGAACCGAGCGTCTCTGGCCCACGGTTTACTTTTCCGTTTCTTCAGAATTTTCGTCTTCTGTTGAAACGTCGGATTCTGACTTGTCGGATTCTGCTTCTTCAGGTTCTGACTCGACGCGATCGTACGAACTGGTAATTTCATCGAATTCCCGCAACAGCCGAATGAGTTCACGCCGGTGTTCCTGGTAATCGTCTTCCTCGTAATCACCGGCCTCAAACTCATCATCGAGATCGGCAAGTTCCCCAACCATCATCTCCCGTAATTGAGCCGTTTTGGCGCGACGGGTCTCGGGGTCCATACCGCGAAGATCGTCAAGATCGGGCATTTCAATGCCCCGACCAACGGCCTCCCTGCGTGAGGAGTACATCGCATAACCGAGTATTCCCAGCAGCGCGAGGCCGACAATCCAGATGATCACGATCACATACGTCCGGCCCCGGAAGAAATCGGAAGCCGATTGCAGGATCGTTGGCTGTGGCATACCCGAAAAGGCAACCACTATTTCATCGCCGGCAGGGTAGTCGTTCCCTTCGACCGAATTAAAGACGTTTTCGGCAACAACGACCGATTCGATCGCACCGAGTCCTTGGCCTGATATCGTGCCTCCGCCATCGGGCAGCAACATCCTTAGCTGATCCAGGCCGTACGGCAGTTTGAGCGTGAATTCGAACCCATCTCCCGAGTACGGAATGATGTAGCTCATCAGAATGGCAGCTTCGCCGGGCGGAATCGGGTTTGTCATCGCAAAGCCGGTGTTGATCTGAAGGATGTTGCCGGCAGGTAGTTCGGACTCAACGGAAAGGTCGGAGAACCCGTCGGGCAGGTTGAACCGCAACAGGTCGAGCCCGGTCAGCCCAGCGTCGTCAAGATCGGGGATCCATACCATGTCGCCGGTATTGTTCACGTTGATGACAGTGAGAATGCCTGCCTGCCGCGACCGCGCGTCTATCGTGGGGATCATCATTACATATGAACTTAGGGTGATGTCTTCAAGAGACTTTGTCTCGTCGTAGATTGTCAACCGAACGTTCGACCAATCGTCAACGCTGGCGAGGTCGACAGATGGCGTGAATTTGCCCGCGTTGGCGACTACACGGGAAGTAATCCCCGGGCTCGTAATCAGGTTTCCGAAGCTGAAGATTCCATCGGTGTTGACCGTCGTCGGGGCCTGCTCAATAATCTGGCCCGCCGCGTCATCCACTGTAAGTAAAAGTACTTCGAGGCCTGCCGGAACGACGCCGCCTTCGGTGCCGTTGACCACTATCCCTTTGATTTCGGACGGGGTCGACTGGGCGTTCGCCGCCGGCGGTTCGCCAGGACTAAGCCACACCGAGGCGGTGCTGATCAAGAGTATTGCAATCAGCCTGAAGGGCCAGGCCAACAATTTGTAGTTAATGATCGGTGAACGGGAGTGTTTCATTTCGATTCGTTCCCGGTCTCCGACGAGCGGCTAGATCGCTTCCGCATTCGGGATATCTCTTGTTCCAATTGTTCGTCGCTGTCCATTGCCGGGCCGTCAGGCCCCGATTCCTCGCGGAGCAGTTCTGCTGCCGTAACCCGCAACTGATCGCGCTGCGATTGGAAATCCGATTCCGTCAGATCGCCCGAGGCATGATCAACTTCCAGATCACTTATTTTGCGATAAACCTGCAGCCGTTCCACTCGCAGTTTTTCGCGGTTTACGAACCTTTGTGACGCGAGCCTGTATCGCCGCGATCCCAAAAAAGGGTACGCGATTACGGCTACAACAAAGAAGGCGAGCAGTGCGCCGAAGGCAATTGCCATCAGAGATCACCGGTCGCCAGCGCTCTTATTTGTTTTTCGGTTCTGACCGGCCGACGCTCCACCGCAGGCTGGGGCCACAGAGCCACCATAGTACCGAGTATGAAAAATGGCCCTGAGGCCCACAACCACCAGGCCAGCGGGTTAATACTCACGGCAATCGAGATCCGTCCATCAGAAAGAAAGTCGCGGGGGATCACATAAAGGTCTTCGACAATTGTCGATCTGATGCCAGAACGTACCGAGGCCATGTTGAAATCGGGATAAAAACCGTGCCACGGCTGGATCTGGTCGATCAACCGGTCGTTCGGTCTCCTCGTGCTGTCTTTCAACCTAAAGCTGTCGGACCCCTGCGCCCTGGCTAAAGAGATCTCGGTCGCGTAGTCGGCCGGATCGATGCGGTATATCGACATTTCCGCCCACTGTGCGATCCGGTCGGGCCGACTCGAACTATCGGAATCGACGTACTCGATGCGGTAGTTATCTATAACGAGGCTTTCACCCAGTGCGAGTGCTCCATCGGTGCGCTGCTGGTAAAAGTTTGTGCCGATAATCCCGAGGCCGAGCATCAGGATCGAAAGGTGAACGATGTAACCTCCGTGTCGGGGCCGGTTGCCATTCACAAGCCGCCACCAGGCACGTGCCCACTTGTCTCCGCTCCGGTGCCGGGCGACTGTTCCTCGCCACCATTCCTCCATGATCGAAGCCGCCACGAACGCGACGACTCCAAACGACAGTATGGCAATCGGCCGTTTCACCCCGAGTGCAACCAGTACGACGATTACGATCACGGCAATTACAAGGGGCCAGGCAAACCAACGCCTGAGCGATCGCGCGGAAGACTTGCGCCACGGCAGCAACGGTCCGACCCCCATCATCAACACTATTCCAAGCAAGATCGGCCCGTTCGCACGATCGAAGTAAGGGGCGGATACGCTCACTGAAACGTCCCGTGCAAGATCGGAAAACAACGGGAAAACGACACCCCACAGGGTCACCCCCATTACCGCGAGGAATAGAAAATTGTTCACCAGGAACGCGGCTTCGCGCGACATGAACGATTCCATCGCACGGTCCGATTTGAGCTGGGGCATCCGCCAAAGGAAAAGGCCGAATGCAAAAAGCAGGCTCAACAGCATGAACGAGAGAAAAATTATGCCGAGTGCTGAAGAGGCGAACGAATGAACGCTCACAACCGGCCCGCCGCGGTTGATGAACATTCCCAGCTGTGCGAGGACAAATGCAATGTTCAATAGCGCCACGTTCCACATACGGAACATCCCGCGGCGTTTCTGAACCATGATCGAGTGGATAAATGCGGTTAGCACCAGCCAGGGCATGAGTGCGACGTTTTCTATCGGGTCCCACCCCCAGTAACCGCCCCAGCCGAGAATCGTATAGGCCCACCAGGCCCCGATAAGCATTCCCGCACCGAGAACGCCCCAGGCAAGAATCGCCGAAACCCTGGCTACGTCGACCCAGTCGTCACCATAGTTGCCCGAGATCAGCGCACCCGATGCAAAGGCGAAGGGAATGGTTATGGCAATAAGACCGCCCATTAGCATCGGGGGGTGGCTGAACATTCCGGGGTGAGTGAGCAAGGGATTGATGCCACGGCCTTCTTCCGGGATGACATCGAGGAGTTCGAACGGACTCGCAAAGAAGATCAGAACGAAGAAGTAGAACAGCTGCACCACCGCCAGAACCGCGATGGTCCACGGCATGCTGCGCTCCATGCGCCTTGGCGCAAACCAGATGGCAAGGGCCGACATGATGCTCAGTGCGAGCACGATGTAGAGCAACGAACCTTCGTTGCCCGAATAGAATGCCACCCAGACGAATGCGCGGTCCATGACGGAATTCGAGTGTTCGGCAACGTACTTGATGGCGAACTCGTTCTGCACAAATGCGGCGATCAACGCTCCCGATGCAACGAACGCCGTGATCATGGTCATGTACAGCGCTCTGCGTGCGCTCACGACCAGTGCTGGCATGCCGGTTTTTACACCAACCACCGATCCGACCACCGAGTAGGTGCTGAGCGCCATTCCGAGCAGAAGTGCCATTACTCCGAGATCGGCCATCAGGAGTCAGCCTTTTCGTCGGGGCTCGGTGTTCCGGGTCCGGCTTTTCCGGCGGCGGGTATTGGCGAGATGCCGAGGTCGCGATCGACCTGCGCCAGGTATTTAGCAAGGTCGTTTTGATCTGTTGCCGATCCGGAGCCAGCCGCGGCAAATTCTGCAGATCTGGCATTCGACCGCCTCAGGTTCCTAATGGTCAAAAGCGCGATGCCAATCCCACCAAACGTAATGAAAAAGGGAACAATCCATGCAAGTAAGTTGAACCCGCCACCCTCGGGTGCGGCGAGGATTGCCTCACCCTCGGGACTGCGAAGTACGAAATATTCCTTGATCTCCGAATTCGTTTTACCGTCATCAAGCAGTTCTCGAACTTTTAAACGCATGCTTTGAGCTACCGGTGCATTCGAGCCGTCGATTGTCTGGGCGTCGCAAACCGGGCACATCAGTTGGCTGTAAAGCTGGTGCGCACGTTGTTCGAGAGTTAGATCGTCTTCCCGGATGCAACCGGTTGCGACTGCAAATATCGCAATCATGGTCGATGCAAGCAACACCGCGGCGGGTCTAACTGAAAGCGCACGCGGTCCGATCACGATGAACGGAAACCGGGATGCCATTGAGCCTTACTTTCCCCGTGCCATAACCCTGTACGGTTGTGCGCCGCAAGTTCAGCAACGAATTACCGGCCGCTGAGGCCGGCGTCAGCGTCAAAGATGTAGTTCACGATGTCCCTGATGTCTTCTTCCGAGAGAAGTTTGCCGAACGGCGGCATAACGCGTGCACCTGATGTAACGAATGCGACCATTGTGTCGCGATCGGTCAGACGGGTGGCTGCAGATTCGACCAGGTCGGGCGGCGCTATATAGGGAGTGCCGTCGTTCGTTGTCGCCCAGTAGCTGGCTTTCGAAGTAAGGTGTCGCACGATCTTGCCGTCACCATGTCCACCGATGCCGTGACACACCGAACAGTTGACTCGGAACAGGTTACCTGCAAGCACAGGGTCGTAGGCCCGCTCCTGCTTGTCCGGAACGACAAGCACCTGGTCGGGATCGCCTGCTGATGAGAACACAACTGAATCGGCCGGGGGGGCCAGGCGCGGCGGCTCCTGCGATTTGAACGACTGCGAGTAGTGCATCTCCGAGAACGTCTCGACCGGGTAGGTGTTCGACTCCTGGACGGCACATGCCGAGGCAGAGACGGCCGCGATCGACAGCAGGCCGACCATAAGAGCAGACCGGCGCCTGAATACTGACTTGAAATATGCTGGAAACGCAATCATGAAGCGTGCTTGATCTCCACGGCTCCGGCTCTGTTGAACACACCCTCGGCGTCGGCTACCCGGGAATCATCGTCGAATGTAATGACGACCCCGATCCAGCCCTCGGTAATTCGCGGGTCGTAGATTCCCGGTTTCATATTTGGCAGCCGGGACTCGAAAATGATGCCGAACACTGATGCGATGACTGCCGAGAGCATCGTCATTTCATACATGATGATCAGCATGGCGAACAGCGACAGGATCGGTTTACCGCCGGTCACCACGGGGTAGGCCAACTGCGTTACGGATGTCAGGAAGACCGCCAGCGTGAAGCCGATGATCGCCCCGAACGCCGGGAAGCGGAACAGGCGGTGCTGTGGCACATACTCGCCGAAAGCGCCCTCCGGGTAGGGGACGCCGGTCAACACGTCGAATGATCCGAGTTCAAAGCCAGCTTCCTTCAAACCGTCCATCGCGTCGGCGGCGGGTTCGGGTTGTTGGAACAGGCCAAGCATGCTTCGCGTACTCATCAGAAAATCCTCTAGTCAGCTTCCCTAAGAATGGCAGGCACCTTGGCCCGGCCAATCATCACATCATCCGTAAATACCTGGCTTTCCTTCTGCTCGAACAGCGGAACGAGCGGGAAGAATTTTGAGAACAGCAGCATCAGGAACGTAACCCAGGCGAACGACCAGATGAATATCGTCCACTCAACGGCACTCGGGCGGTATGAGTCCCACGTGTATACGAACGGGGTCCTGCGGGCCAGCCCCGGCACGATAATCAGGAAACGCTCCAGCCACATGCCGATGTTCACAAGAATCGAAGTCCAGAACATCAACGCGATGTTGGTCCGAACCCGCTTGAACAGCCACATCGGCACCGGAATCAAATACGCTGTCAGGAAGAAGATGATGAAGAGCATGTTCCAGGGCCACGTGAACATCTGCATCTCGCGAAGTGCGATCTCGGGAGCGTCCCGCCCGTACAGGGCGAATATCAGTTCAAGGAACGTGAATCCGAGCCAGCCCGTTGCCACAACGATCAGCAGGCGTGCGAGGGCGTCGAAGTGCTCCGGACGAATAAAATCGTCCCACTTCCACAGCCAGCGCATCAGGGCCATCATCGTCACCACGGCGGAAACGCCAGAATGCACAGCGCCGATCACGAAGTAGGGAGCGAAGATAGTCGAGTGCCAGCCCTCGACCGCCGGCACAACGGCGAAGTCCCACGAAACGATCGAGTGCACCGAAACGAAGATCGGGAGCATTAGCGCTGAAAGCAGAATTCCGCCGACCGTCTGCATCTTCCATTGGCGGGGATTGCCTCGCCAGCCGAGGGCCAGGACGGTGTACAGCGAATTTCTCCATCCCATCGTTCGGTCGCGGAGGTTCGCCAGGTCGGGCAGTAGTGCAACGTACAGGAACAGGGTCGATCCCGTTAGATACGTGCCGATCGCCACCGGGTCCATGATCAGCGGCGACCTGATGTTCGGGTAAATACCCCGCCCGAAGTCGTACGGCATGATCCAGTAAGCAATGCGCCATGGGCGACCCGCGTGAATCAGTGGGAACACAAGGGCCGTCAAAAGCGAGAACACCGTCAATAATTCTGCTGCTCTGGTGACGGGGCGTCGCCATTCGGCCTGGGTCAGGCGAAGAATGGCCGAAATCATGATTCCTGCGTGCGATATGCCGACCCAGAAAACGAAAGTCGTGATGAACAGGCCCCAGAACACAGGCCGTGAGAGACCGGTGACACCAAGGCCTTTGTTGATCATGACTGAGATCACGCCGATACCGATGAGAACCAAGATACCCAGAACGATGACCGTGGGAGCCCACCATTTGGGCGTGTCTAACTGACCGTTAAGAAGCTTTCGGTTGGTATAGGCCTGATCTAGTGATCGTCGCTGTTGCATTTGTTAGTTCGGTACCTGTGTTTGTCTGGGCAGATTCGTTGCGGAAATTAATCGGGCTTCGCGATCATCGTAGCCTGACCTCGGACGTACTTGATGGGCTTCGAAAGCAGGTTGAATTCCTGAACCTGCCACACAGAGAGGACCGGGATTACGCGGGTCATTAGCAAGATAATCAGCACGGCAAGAGATATTCCCCCGGCCATGATCAGAATGTCGAAGATGTCCGGGTAGACAGTGCCGGGGATTTTTGTCAGCCACTTTTCGTGAATCTGATCTGGCGGGACAGACCATGCCGGGACAA
>Ga0207966_1000588_pt1 | contig 20659 bp, 13 predicted proteins | sample Knorr_S23_td_NAD_FD_185611 | JGI IMG/M metagenome (GOLD analysis project Ga0207966, IMG submission 185611) | Marine microbial communities from Southern Atlantic Ocean transect - Knorr_S23_td_NADW_ad_2500m_LV_B (SPAdes) (version 2) | ecosystem: Environmental > Aquatic > Marine > Oceanic | place...
CTGTTGGCAACCAGCAAAAGTGGGACACTTTTGTTAAGGAGAGATCAGGGGGAAATGGCCGTGTTCTGGGACTCCCGGAGCAGGCGGTTGTAGCGTTTGTGGCTAGCTAGGGTCTGGGCTTTCACCTCTCTTCTCTTGATCAGGATTTCTTCTCGTCTTCCTTTCAGGACGTCATCAGGGGTCACGTTGCTTAGGGCCTTGTGATAGCGGCGGTGGTTTCGGTGGGGTAAATCTATACCCTGCACCAGGAGTCCAAACACACCACCACCCTCATGTTTTTCTCCCTTTAAAAGTGTCCCATTATCGCTGAACGCCTACATATCCATTAAGTATATCCGATGATCGGGCAGCGGTCGGTATTATTGAAAAACGATAACCGTCTGATATTATCGAAAGGCAGCCGGTAGTCGATCTTAAGAGAGCTGTAAGGATGTCCGTAAACCTTTCCACTGAGTCCATCGCCCGGGCCTCCAGCCGGAGGCCTTGGACGATAATAGGCATCTGGGTTGTGTTGTTTGTAATCGCCATTTTCTTGAGGGCTAGTCTCTTTGCGGATGTGATTACCACCGAATTTGCAATAACCAACGACCCCGAGTCCAGCGTCGGCAAAAAGTTGATCGAAGAGAAGTTGACTGGACCCAAGGGCACCAACGAATTGGTGATAGTCCAGTCCCAGGAATCGACCGTCGGCGACTCTGAATTCCAGCAGATCGTTAACTCGATTCACGCTGATGTTTCGGCCCTAGGACCGAATATTATCCGGCCGCAAACGCTGCTGAATTACTTTCAGACGCCGGCCGAATTTCTTGTTTCTCAAGACCGGCACACCCTGATTATGCCCTTCACCATGGCCGGTGACGTGGACGCTGCCAGTGAACACATAGAGGAGGTCGTCGACGTTGTTGACGGGCACAAAGGAGATTCGAATTTTAAGGTCCTGCTGGTAGGCCAAGCAACTTTAGGTTTGGACTTTCAAGAAGTTGCCCAAGAAGGGCTTCTTAAGGGTGAGATCATTGGCGCGCCCATAGCGCTCATAATCATAATCCTAGTGCTCGGCGCTGTCGTGGCTGCTCTTATCCCTCTAACCATGGCTATCGTTGCGATCGTGCTGGCGATGGGCTTGGCGTCGTTGGTGGGCCAGCTCGTTGAGTTGTCGTTCTTCGTTGAAAACATGATCACGATGATCGGCCTGGCCGTAGGCATCGATTATTCGCTGTTCTTCTTGTCCCGGTACCGGGAAGAGCGCTCTAGAGGCCTGGATAAGATAGAGGCCATCGCTCGGGCAGGCGCCACCGCCAACCGGACGGTGGTATTCAGCGGCATGACCGTGGTGTTGGGTTTCATTGGCCTGTTGCTGGTGCCCTCCAACGTATTCATTGGGATCGGACTAGCCGTCATATTAGTAGTCGTGGCTTCTGTCATGGCTGCCTTGACCCTGTTGCCTGCCATCCTGGGCCTGCTAGGCGACAGAATCAACAAACTCTCCATTCTCATGATTGGCAATGCCGAGACCAATTTTGACGAAGCGGGATCCGGAGGATTTTGGGACCGGGTGTCGCGGGCCGTCATGGGAGCACCGATAATCAGCCTGATTTTGGCAGGTGGTCTCCTTATCGCGGCAACCGTCTTTTTCTTTGACATCCAGACCGGCTCCTCCGGTGTCTCCTCCTTCCCTGACGGCATCGAGTCCAAAGAGGGCTTTCTGATTCTGGACCGTGAGTTTTCCGCGGGTGAAGTCACGCCTGCTGAGATTGTGATCGAAGGAGACATTAACTCGCCCGCGGTACAGGCCGCCATTGGGAGACTCACCGCCGTATTGGAGACGGATGCGTCATTTGGCCAGCCGAGGCCCTTGATAGTTAGCGAAGACGGGAAGTTGGGGCTGCTGGTAGCGCCCGTCTCCGGCGATTCCGCGACCCAAGCGACCATCGACACGATAAAACGCTTGCGTAGCGAGTATGTGCTAGGGGCATTTCAAGGTGTTCCCGCTGAAGTCTTCGTGACCGGGGAAACGGCGTTAAACATCGACTTCTTCGACATGGCCAAAGACGCGGCTAAGGTCGTTATTCCCTTTGTGCTGGCAGTTAGTTTCCTGCTGCTGCTGGTTATTTTCCGGTCGATAGTCGTACCGATCAAGGCAATCATTCTCAACCTCTTGTCGGTGGGCGCCACCTACGGCATCCTGGTGCTCGTCTTCCAAAAGGGCGTGTTGGCCGATTTCTTTGGGTTTCAACAAGCCGAAACCATTGAAGCATGGATACCTATATTCCTGTTTGCCATCATATTCGGCCTCTCCATGGACTACCACGTTTTCCTGTTGAGCCGGGTACGGGAGCGGTTCGACCAGACCAAAGATAACGCAGAGTCGGTGGCATTCGGCATCAGGTCTACCGGGCGCCTTATCACCGGCGCCGCCCTCATCATGGTGGCGGTTTTCTATGGCTTCGCCGCAGGTGACTTGGTGGGCCTGCAGCAGATGGGCTTCGGATTGGGGACAGCGATACTGTTGGATGCCACCATCGTCCGTATGGTGTTGGTGCCCGCCAGCATGAAGCTCCTAGGTAAATCGAACTGGTATCTACCCTGGTGGCTGGAGTGGATGCCCGACCTTAGGGTTAAGGAAGGGTAAGGGGCCATGGCGCCAAGTCCAGCCGACGACTAGGCGTACTACGGCGTCATTTCGAGATTATCCAGGCGGCTCTGCAGCCGACCTGAAAGAGATGGCGCTGCACTCAGTGGTGACAGCGGCGATAGAAAATCCCCCAGTTTGGGCGTTGAATATGTCTCACTCTGGAGGGGTCGAATCGTTCGTGGATTGGGTCTCCTGGGACTTGCGCTGTCGTCGGTGGCGCTTGATGGTCCTCAGACCATTTGTTCTTTGGTTGTGGCATATTTCGCCGGTCCTCCGATTACATTCTTCTATTAAGCGGCATCGGCGCCTTTGCACAAGGAGCGCTGACGAACTACCGGAAGGCCAGGGCGGAGAGTTCGTTCAGATCAACTACATTCGAGACCAGAACGAGGGGCATAATTAAATATATGACCTCGCTCTCAAGGAACATAAAATGCTAAAACGACTCCATTTGTCACGTAGGACTTTCTTGAAAGCATCAGCTATCGGCGTTGCTGGGTTACTGGTAACGGGATACCTATCTCGTGACCGGTTTTTGAACGATGGCAATCCTTCTTCAACGGCGAAAGACGTGGTCCGTGGTCAACGATTGCCCATCCTAGATCTATTAACTGGGACAGAAATGGATGGGAAACAAATCTACGACCTAACTATGCAAAAGGGCTCGATGGCTTATGTTTCCGGGATGCAGACCGCTACATTCGGCTACAACGGGAATATTCTTGGTCCCACCCTGCTGATGCACAAAGGAGATGAAGTCGTCATCAATGTTACCAATCAACTAGGTGAGCCGACGACTACCCATTGGCATGGATTACATCTACCTGCGATCATGGATGGGGGGGCCTCATCAAAGAATCGAAAACGGGCAAACTTGGCAGGCCCGATACACCATCATGAATGAAGAGGCCACTTTCTGGTATCACCCGCACCTGGAGGGCAAAACGGCTAAACACGTTTACCACGGCCTGGCTGGACTGCTTATCGTAAAGGACCCCCTTAGCGATCTGGACCTGCCTGATCAATATGGGATAGATGACATACCTGTGATCGTGCAGGACAAAGTCATTGCCGCTGATGGTTCATTCAATTACCCCGGCACTCGATTCGGCGTAAAAGGAGACCAGTCTCTAGTCAATGGGGCTATAGCTCCAGTATTTAACGCCCCGGCACAGATCGTCCGTTTACGACTGCTTAACGGGTCCAACGCGCGTATCTACAATTTCGGCTTCAGCGATGATCGTCGATTCCATCAGATCGGCACAGATGGCGGACTTTTAGAAGGGCCGGCACCTTTGACTAGATTGACGTTATCGCCCGGCGAAAGAGCGGAAATCCTAGGGGATTTCGGTGGCGAGGAAAATAGCCAGGTACGGCTGATGAGCTATTCTTCAGAACTGGATAACCTAAACCCGTTTTGGAATTCTAACTCTCTCGATGGTTCAGATTTTGACATCATGACCATTGATGTTGGAGCCGCAACCGCTAACCCCGTCACAGTTCTGCCGGCCTCCTTGACCTCCATTGGCCGCCTTCCGGAAGACCAGGCCGTGAGGACCCGGCCATTCGAGTTAGAAATGGGGTTTTCGGGGCCGATGAAAATCAATGGACAGAGTATGGATCTGGACCGGATAGACGAGACCATCGAGGTGAACGATACGGAAATTTGGGGAATCATTAATAAATCAGAGATGCCTCATCCGTTTCATGTTCACGACATCCAATTCCTGATATTGACCCGCGATGGGTCCCCGCCACCAGATAATGAAGCAGGCTGGAAAGACACAGTATTGGTTATGCCGGGCAAGACCGTCAGAATCATCGCCCGTTTTAGTGATTTCGTAGACCCAGTAAATCCATACATGTTCCACTGCCACATTTTGGAACATGAAGACGCCGGCATGATGGGGCAATTTGTGGTGGTTTAGTTAGAAGTTGTCTTTTCGCAGTGAATTGGTCCCTTTCAAAATGTCATACCTGTGGGGGAGTGTTACGATCAAAGTCCTGATCCGGAACGCGCGTGCCGATGCGAAATCGGTAGCCTATCTTCTCGGCCTATGACACCCACTCCACCCCCACCCATCTCTGTCCGGTCAGGCGTTTCGAAACTTGCCAGTGTAGCGGTGCTGCTCACTTACCTAACGTTCACGACGGAATGGCGGTTTTGGATGACCGTAGAGGTGGCCAGCGCTCTCTCGTTTAGTGGCTCGGTGCTGGTCGTGTACGCGAGCACCAACCGACGCTTGCCGCTCAGAGCGCTTGTAGAGACATGGTTTCCGATTCTGCCGATCCAGCTCGCTGTATTCCTGGTGTTTTTCGGCGCCGGGCTCGCGGTCGCCGAATATGGCAATCTGATAATAGGCATCCTACTGACTACTGCCGGGTACGGCACATTCTCCGCTCAGACGATTTTCAAGGTTGCGAAGAAGCTCGCCCGTTAGTTCTTAGTAAAAATGGATGAGGGCGTTGGGGATGGGGTACGGCTGCAGTAGGCGTGTCGAAAATCGCCGACGGTGTTCGTCATAGATGCAAGAACCAGCACACTCTAAAGCTCCGGACCAACGACCTGTCTACGGAACTGAGGTCCCGTTGTAATCCACCTTTGCCTCGGCCGTACTCAGATTTTCACCAAGGTACAGAGGTGAGTTCACCGCCCACCGTAAACCGGGCCGGTGTTCGATATGGTGCATTGGGCGATTTAAACATAGTGTGCGGACCCATTAAATACAGTCTCGGATCTTGATCGAAGCGATTGATCGTTTATCGCTGCTGAGCATATATCCCGGTGTTTGTGCAGTGGTGAGTCAGGCTTTGCCCTGAAGACGAGAAGTTCGAAGACCCGGCCAAGTTAGCCGGGTCTTTTCTATTAATGTGGACGGGATATTCAATCTTGCTGCATCGTGTTCCAACGTTTGCGGGTGGCTCTGCCGAACGCAAATATCTTGTTCGTATCGGGATTTTGTGATACGTCTTATCTGACGCTCTACTACCGGTCAATCTTATTCGACGGCAATCCCATGGGTGTCCGGTACAATAGAACAATCGTTTAGTCGTTCGAGTTTAATCCGATTCGAACGATCGCTCAGTCCGGCATCTCCCACGCTTCTGTGTAGAACCGGACGATAAATAAGTCACGGCGTGCATCGCATACACAAAGAAATTCCATCCGTGAGGCGGAGGACAAAATTGGCAACTGAGACCCCGAATAGACAATTTGGAGATGGCGCCATCGAACAGGTGGACTCCAAATATGACTTCCATCAGCTTGAAGAACAGGTCCTAGATTTCTGGAAGATGCGAGACTGTTTCGGAAAGTTGGTGGAGCAAAACAGCGACAAACCTCTCTTCCGTTTCATAGACGGCCCGATCACTGCGAATAATTCGATGGGCGTTCATCACGCTTGGGGCCGGTCGATCAAAGATATGTTCTTGCGCTATAAGAGCATGGGTGGGCACAGGTGCATCTTTCAGAACGGATTTGACTGCCAAGGGCTTTGGGTCGAGGTCGAAGTAGAGCGGGAGCTGGGATTTCGGGGCAAGCCGGACATCCTCGAGTATGGGCTACAGGCATTCAGCGAGGCATGCCGGGAAAGAGTTAATACATACTCGTCGATCATAACCGATCAGTCCATCAGGCTTGGGCAATGGATGGACTGGGACAATTCATACTACACGCACGATGACTCCAACATCGAGGGAATCTGGCACTTCCTGAAAAAGTGCTACGAGAACAACTGGCTGTATAAAGGCGGCGTTGTCATGCCATGGTGCCCGCGGTGCGGCACCAGTCTCTCAGAGCATGAGATGAGCGGCTCCTATGTTGATACGGAGCACCGCTCCGTTTTTGTGAAGATAGAGTTAAAGGAACGTGATTCCGACATCCTCGTCTGGACCACCACGCCATGGACCCTGACAGCGAACGTGGCCCTGGCCGTGAACCCCGAGCTGGATTACGTCGAAGTAGCCATGGAGGGGGAGGAAAGAACGGTGATTCTTTCCCAGAAAGCGATGGGGGTTTTGAGGGCCCCCGGCTGCAAGATTGTGTCTACCTTTAAAGGAACAGATCTGGTTGGATTACATTACGAACCGATCTTCCCTGAGATACCCATCCAGGAGGGCGTCGATCACTTGATCGTCCCATGGGACGCGGTTGATGCGGTCGAAGGGACAGGGGTCGTTCACATAGCGCCCGGCTGTGGGCGCGAAGACTTCGATCTGGGGACCGAACATGGGCTGGCTGTCCTTTCCCCCGTGAATGAAGAGGCGGTCTTCGTACAGGGATGCGGCTGGCTGGAAGGGAAAAATGTCCTTGATTCCGCGGAACCGATAGTTGAGCGTCTCAAGAAAGACGGGAAACTGCTGCGGGACTACATGCATGAACATAGTTACCCGGTTTGCTGGCGCTGCAAAAATGAGATCATCTTCCGACTGGTTGAGGAATGGTTCATCAGTTCCGAAGAGATTCGCCCAAGGATGATGAAGGCCGCGGCTGCTGTTCAATGGCAGCCGGAGTTCATCGGACTGCGGATGCAAGACTGGCTGAAGAACATGGGCGACTGGTGTATCTCACGAAAGAGGTTCTGGGGGCTGCCCCTCCCTTTCTATGATTGCCAGAGTTGTGGCAATCTGACCGTCGTTGGCTCCAAAAAGGAGCTAAGTGAGCTGAGCGACGATGATGTGGACGGTATCACCGAGCTGCATCGGCCTTGGATCGACGCCGTGGAGATCAACTGCCCGAAATGCGGGGCGAAAGCGCCGCGGGTCGTTGAGGTGGGCGACTGCTGGCTGGACGCCGGCATCGTGCCTTATGCCACCACCGGGTATTTCGACGACATTGAAACCTGGAAAACGTTATATCCGGCGGAGTGGATCAGCGAGATGCGGGAACAGGTCCGGCTTTGGTTCTATTCCATGCTTTTCGTCGGTGTCACGTTGCACGACCGCGCGCCTTACGAACGGGTGTTGGCCTATGAACGCGTGGTGGGTGAAGACGGGACCACGTTTTCCAAGACCGGTTACATGATCAATTTCGACGACGCCGTGGATACAGTGGGCGCCGACGTGATTCGATATCTGTTCGCGGCGGCGAACGTAGCTAACGATGTTCGCTTCGGCTATGGCCTCGGGGAAATGGCCAAGCGCCGTCTTTTGGTCTTTTGGAACGTGTATGCCTTTTACGCCAATTACGCACGCCTGGACCAGCCCGATTTATCGGCCGTGTCGGGAATCCCGGTGGGACTGACAGAGAGCGACCGGTGGTTACTCTCTCTCACCTACAACTTCGTGTCGGAATCGACTGGGTTCATGGACGAATACGACACAGCTTCGGTTGTCAGGCTCTTTGATGATTTTGTCACGGAAATGTCGAATTGGTACGTTCGAACAAACCGCAGGCGGTTCTGGAAAGACGGTTCGTCGGAAGACAAAACCGCCTGCTATTGGACGTTATACCAAACGTTGAAGGCGCTAACGCAAGTCATGGCGCCGATCATCCCATTCATGACCGAGAGCATCTGGCAGAATGTTGTGAGGCCTACGGAGCCGAATTCGCCAATCTCGGTCCATCTCAGTGAGTGGCCGAAACTGGACGAAGAACTTGGCAACGCGGAGATTCTTGAACAGATGGAAAATGCACGCACTGTTGTCAGTTTGGCGCTCAGGTTGCGTAAAGAAGCCGGCCTGAAGGTCCGGCAGCCCCTGGCAACCCTTTACGTCGTAGCTGAACAACCCGTGAAGGATTCATTGACTGACCTAGTCGAACTGGTACAAGAAGAAGTGAACGTTAGGGCGATAGAGTGGCTTGACTCCGATGAATCATTGACGGTACCCAGCCTCATTCTAGACCCTCAAAAAGCCGGACCTGTATTGCGAGACAGCCTGCCGAAGGTCAGAAGCCTTATGGAAACCCTTTCTCCGGAACAGATGAGTGCGTTGGTCGATGATTACGGATCACAAGACGGACTCCGGTTGCCCGGCTGGGAAGAAGTGCTCCCCAAAGAGTTGTTCTCACTTCTAGAAAAGCCGAAAGCTAACGTAAGTTTTGGTGAAGAGGACGGAATTTTCGTAGCTTTAGACACTTTACCGACCCAGACGCTGGTCCGTGAGGGTTGGATCCGGGAGATCTTGCGGCAGAGCCAAGTCCTCAGAAGAGATGCGGGCCTACAGATGGACCAGCGGATCCATCTGGCGATCTCCACTTCTTCGGAGGAAATCAGGTCTGCCGTATCGGAATGGGAAGAACTCGTAACTGAGGAAACCCTTGCCGTTGATCTAGCGGAAAGCCTGGACAGCCCGCTCCTAGTAAAAGAAGTTGAGGTGGGGCCCGGTTCGGTCCGACTGGAATTAACGGCCGCCTGATCCCTGATTTCGCCTGATTGGCTTCCCGATCGTCACCGTGGACCTGTATAACCAAAAGACCCGGCCGAGCATGCCGGGTCTTTTCCGTTTATGTTGTCCGGCTGATGACTATCACGGCCGGCGCTCTGCCTAACTGAATCGTGGCATTATACCGGCAACTAAATAGGCAGAATCTGCATGACCGACCAGAGAAAAACGAAAAAGCAGCTATTGGAAGAACTGGAGCGAGAGCTCTCGACCGCGCTTCAAGAGGTCTCCAACAAGGTTGCTGCCGCTCACGATACGGATGAAGTGCTGGGCTTGATAGTGAACGAAGCCGCCCGGCTTGTTGGCGCGCCTTCGGGGTTTGTGGCGCTTGTGGAGGAGGGCAAGCTGACGCCTCGTGCCTCTACAGAAAATGCCGCGGATTATCTGGCGGAAATTGTCGAGGCTCAGCCAATGCTTAATATTGAAACAGGCACTTCCGCCATGGGCCATATGCTCGCCACCACGACTCCTCACGTATACCAGGACACGCAAGAAGACGAGTTGGCGACTGCTGCCGGCCGGGTCCTGGCCAAAAAATACGGGATGCATGGCGGCGTGTTAGTGCCCTTGCTGGCCAACGACATGCCTATAGGCGCGCTCGCGATCATGGACAAGCGAATCCGCCGCTTCACGGAAGACGAAGTATGCCTCTTAATGGCATTTGCTGACCAGGCATCTCCGGCCCTGGACAAGGCGCGCCTATTGAACGAAGCGGAGCGGGAAAAAGAACGCTCAGACGCGCACTACCGTGTCTCCAACTTACTTGCTGGAGCTCACCATACCGACGAAGTGCTGGACCGGATCGTAAACGAGGCCGCCCGGCTTGTTGGCGCGACCGCCGCTTGGATCCGGTTGCTGGAAGGAGATTCATTGGTGCTCGCTGGGGCTGCTACGGAATCTGTAGCCGGATTTCTGGCCGAGGAGGGCGAATCTAGACCCACCATTGCAGTCGAAGAGCAAGCAACCGTAATGGCTAAAGCCGTCGCCACCAAAAAACCCATTGTCGTAGAGGACGCCTCCGAAGACCTATCGGTCGAAGAAGTCCGTCTCCGGGTCCAAAAATATGGGTTTCATGGGTTCGTCGTGATCCCTCTGCTGGCTAATGACCGGTCGATAGGCGTACTCAACGTGATGGACAAGCGCATACGCCGCTTCACCGACGATGAAGTCTCGCTTCTGTCCGCCTTCGCCGATCAGACATCGTTAGCCCTGGAGAAAGTCCGGCTTCTGGAGGAGGCTGAACAAGCCCGCGACGAGGCAGAAGAAGCCAGCCGCACCAAAAGCCAGTTCCTGGCCAATATGAGCCACGAACTGCGCACTCCTCTGAACGCCATAATCGGCTACAGCGAGATGCTCCAAGAAGAGGCGTCAGAGATAGAGAACGAGGAATTTGAAGAGGACCTGGAGCGGATAAACGGCGCTGGCAAACACCTTTTGGGCCTGATCAACGATGTCTTGGACATCTCCAAGATCGAGGACGGGGCCATGGACATCTACTTAGAGACGTTCCCTATCGAGCCTATGGTCCAAGACGTTGTCACCACGATGCAGACTTTGGTGGAGAAGAACTCCAATTCTCTCGAGATCGATTGCCCCGACTCCGTTGGCTCTATCCATGCGGGCACCACCAAGATCAGACAATGCCTGTTCAATCTGATCGGTAACGCCAGCAAGTTCACAGAGCAGGGGACGATCTCGTTAAAGGTCAGCCGCGGGATAGCCGAAGGCCAGGAATGGATCAACTTCGCCGTCAGTGACACCGGAATCGGCATGAACGAAGAACAGATGGGACGGCTGTTTGAAGCGTTTGCCCAGGCCGAGGCATCGACCACCAGACGCTTCGGCGGGACGGGTCTGGGGTTGGCCATCACCCGCCATTTCTGCGAGATGATGGGCGGCACGGTTCTGGTGGAGAGCCAAGCCGGCAAAGGGTCTACGTTCACCATGAAGCTGCCCGCGTTTGTGGATGACTCATTGGGCACACCAGCCGCTTAGTGCGGCGCGTCATCGAGTTTCGGAACGGCCCCTAGACTCCCTCTTTCCTGATAAACTAGGCACCTTGCGAAGCCCAGTGTGATTTCCCTTGGCTACGCACGTACCGCGTGCCAGATCAGCCTGGGAAATCCCAACCCAAAATCAATGTTTCGAGGAAATCCATGAAATACGATGTCGTGATCGTCGGCGGCGGGGCCGCCGGATCAGTGCTGGCCAGCAGATTGGCTGAAGACTCGAATACCTCTGTCCTGCTGTTGGAGGCCGGGCCGGACTATCCGGACCCGGCAAATCTCCCGGACGAGATCAAATTCGGCGGCACCAGATACGCCGAAGCCCCAGACTCGGAGCATAACTGGGCCTTGCGGGGGACCATCACCGAAGAGCAGGGCGAGATTCACGTGGCGCAAGGCCGGGTGATCGGGGGCGGCTCGTCCATCAACGGTCAGGCGATGCAAAGGGGATTCTCAGAGGATTTTGACGCTTGGTCAGCACTTGGCAATGACGAATGGTCCTATACCAAGATCCTCCCGTACTTTAGAAAGACGGAGCGTGATCTGGACATCCGGGATGATTACCACGGTACTGACGGACCGATGCCGGTGAGGCGCCGACAATCGGGGGCCTGGTCCGATATCCAAAAAGCGTTCCACGAGGCCTGCATATCGGAGGGGTTCAGCGTCTGTGAGGACACCAACGGCGCCGATCCATCGGGTGTTGGTGTATCTCCCTCCAACAACGTGGACGGCATCAGAATGAGCGCCGCAATGACCTACCTCAATCCAATGCGCCACCGCCTCAACCTCACGGTGCGGGGAAGTGTCGCGGTCAGGAGAGTCTTGTTCAACGGACTGAAGGCCGTCGGGGTAGAAGTTGAAAGCGGCGGCGAAGTGTTCACGATCGAGGCAGACCGCGTCGTGCTGTGCGCCGGGGCGATAAAATCGCCTCACCTGCTGATGCTCTCGGGGATCGGACCTAAGGACCAACTCCAAGAGTTCGGTATACCCCAGGTTCACGAGCTATCCGGCGTGGGGCAACATTTATGGAACCACCTCAGCTCCAACGTTGTCTTCAAAGTAAAAGACGGTGTTACGGTCTCCGGTGAGACCGATGGGGTGCACTTTTGCCTGCATTACACTTCAGAGGGATCCAGCGAAGCCAACGATATGCTGCTCAGGACGAACTCGGTTGTAGATGAACGGGAAGAAAAAGTGCCTGGCGTACGGACCAAGTACGCAACCGACGGAATCCCGCCTGAGCAGGTAGCCCGGATCTCGTGCACTCTCGGCTTGCCCGATGGCTCGGGATACGTCAGGTTGGCGTCCACCGACCCCGGGGTGCAGCCGTCGTTCAATTACCAGTACCTCCAGAACGCCAATGACACCAAGCGCGTACGGGAAGGCGTCCGCATGGCGGTCAAACTACTAGAATCAGACGCCTATAAACACGTGGTCGACCACCGGGTCAATCCAAAGGACGACATCCTGGCCAACGATGACTCTTTGGACCTTTGGATACGCCAGAATGTTGGAACGGCCAGGCACGTATCAGGGACCTGCCGGATGGGACCGGACTCAGACCCGACGGCCGTTGTCGACCAGCGGTGCAAGGTGAAAGGCGTAGAGAAGTTGTGGGTGGTCGATGCGTCGATCATGCCCCGCGTCCCAAGGTCGGGCGGCGCCCATGCCACGGTGCTCATGATCGCGGAACGGGCAGTCGACTGGGTCGCGCAGGGGTAGGCCTGGCGTTAAAGCCGGTACGATTCAGACGAGAGGGTTCGGACGGTGTCTCCCATCGCCACGTGAGCAGCGGGCGCCCCGAGCGTCTTGGGCCCTTAAAGATCGAAGATTATTCGTCCGTCGCCGGTGACCTAGTCTGATCGACCCAGTTCAATCCTATGAATCACTCCGGGAACTTTTTCCGGACTCCTTCCGTCTAGCTTATTGACAGTCAACTCAGATGCGATGCCGCGGCATTGGATGCGCCGGCACGGATAAGGAGACTCCGATGAGCTACTCTGCAACATCACCGATCTCGAAGGGCCGGTTATTGCCCGGACTGGCGTCCAGACTTCCTACGGGGCAAAAGTCTCTTTTAGGCGCCGCGGTGGCCGTTTTGGCGGCTGTAATCTTTTTAACTTGGATGCTGGCCGCAGGGCCTTGGCCAGGTAGCGACGACACGTCGGCTACCTCCGAGTCCGGCCGGTTCGGGGGAAAGACCGTCGGCGCCCCAGCCATGGTTCCAGCACCAGCGGGAGCATCTGGATTCTTCGGGGAAGACAGCGGCATGGCATTGACCATCACGAACGATTTGGCGCTTGATTTTTCGGAGGCCAAAGCGGCCTCCGGGGGGCCGATATTCCAGACTGCTACTGGGACCAACCCCAGCGTCACAACCCTGCGGCAGATCATCTCCCAAGGCTCCATGTCCGTTGAAGTCCCAGACGTCGCCAGCGCGGCATCCCGTGTCAGGGCCATTGCGAAGGGCGCCGGCGGGTTCGTTGAACAACTCTCCAGCTCCGGTGTCGACGAGTTTCAACAGTCGACTATGACCATCCGCGTGCCCCAGGACGAGTTCTTCTCGGTTTTCGAACAGATTAAAGCCCTGGGCAAGGTACAGAGCGAGAAAGCCGGCAGCGAGGATGTGACCGAGCGGTTCATCGATCTGGAAGCCCGTCTTAATAGCGCCCAGCGGGAAGAGACGAGCCTGCTTTCTCTCTTAGACCGGGCCGAGCAGATCAGCGAGATCCTGATCATCGAACGGGAACTGACCCGGGTGCGCACGGAATTAGAACAACTCCAGGGCCAACTTAATTTCCTGGAACGGCGGGTCGATCTGGCCACCATCACCGTATTCTTGACCCCTCCTCAGAAAGACGACGCACGGGCGCCATCTGGCTCCGTAAGCGTAGAGACGACGGATGTTAGTGGCAGCGTTGCAGCGGTCAAGGCGATAGTTTCCCAGATGGGCGGAGAGATCGACCAGGTGTTCACATCCATCAAAGATGGACGCCAAAGGGCGATCATGACGGTCCGGGTTTTCTCTCAAGACTTCGACCTGATGCTTGCCGCGGTGGAAGACCAGGGTGGCGTGGTCTCCAAAGAGGTCCGCGAGGGTAAGAACGGAGACCAGGAATCTTCTGGCAGCGAGTCCGACGAACCCAACGCTCGGTTGGATATAGCCTTCGGAGAGAAAGAATCGTCTGACTTGGGCCGCGACCTGGCCATCTTCGCTCCGTTGGGCAGCGTCGGTCTGCTTCTGGTCATCGGCCTGCTGTCCTACGGCGCATACCGGATGGGGATGCGGCGCGAAGACTAACGTCCAACGCCAACCGCCGCAGTATGTTTACCGGCAAGTTATAATCTATGGCCTAACAAGGGTCTCCCGTTGATCCGATCGATCTGCGGGACACCTTTGTAGCGTTACGCATCAAATCGATTTGCGAGGCCCTTATGGCGAACGGGAATACCTCTTTCGGCTACCTTCTTCCCACACGGGAGGTGGTAATGGCTCCCGGAGACCCAGATTTTGCATCGATGATCGACCTGGCGGAGACAGCCGAAGGACATGGGTTCGACTCCGTATGGTGCGGTGACAGCGTGCTGGCCCGTCCTCGTTTGGAAGCACTCAGCACCTTGGCGGCCATCGCCGGGCGCACCCAGCGGGTGAAATTGGGCACGGCCGTATTTCTTCCGGCCTTGCGCAACCCTGTGATACTGGCCAACGAGGTCGCAAACCTGGACATCATCTCGAAAGGCAGGGTCATCCTCGGCGTTGGTATCGCCAGCAAGACGCCATCCGTGGAGAAAGAGTTCACCGCCTGCGGCGTTTCGTTCCGTCACCGGGTCAGCATCTTCGAAGAATGCATAACCCTGATGCGTAGGCTCTGGACCGAGCCGCAAGTCACATTCAATGGCCGGCATTTTCAGTTGGACGGCATCAGCCTAGGTCTACGGCCCGTGCAACAGGGCGGGGTGCCCATCTGGATGGCTGCCAGCGCCGAAAAACCACAACGCCGGATGTTGAAGATCGGCGACGGCTGGTTCCCCAACTCCACATCGCCCAAGGCCTTCACTGAGGGCTGGCAGCAGATCGAAGCTCTGGCCAAGGAGTCAGGCGACGACGCCGGACGCCTGCACAAGGCTTTGTACACGACGTTGAACATCAACGAGGACAAGGCCCAAGCCGACAAGGAGATGAAGGAATTCATAGAGGGTTACTACGGTATGCCCTTCGAGACCATGTCCCGGACGCAGAGCGTCTTCACCGGCAATGTCCAAGACGCCGTCAATTGGTTGAAAGGATTCATCGATGCAGGCGCCCAGACCCTGGTCATCCGGTTCGGCGGTCCCGACCAGGCAGGTCAACTGGAACTCTGCGGAAAGGAAGTGATACCCCGGTTACAGGGGTAGAATATCGATGCGCAGAAACAGGTTTTTCGAAAGACCCTGATTGACACGCAAACGCCCGGGGATATAGTGGGACGAAACGCCCATCAACCACCTTTACCCGATTGCTATGAGTAAATCCAACTTGGGGGAACGAACATGACTACAACCACCGATAACCAGCAGTCTCCGGAAGCCAGTCAATATGACGTCGTAGGCACTCGGCCCATTCGCCACGACGGCGTGGATAAAGTCATCGGGGCGGCCAAGTATGGGGCCGATATACAGCTTTCCGGCATGCTTCACGGCAAGGTGTTGCGCAGTCCCTACGCCCACGCCCGGATAAAGTCCATCGACACCAGCAAGGCGGAGGCGCTGACCGGCGTCACGGCGGTGGTTACGTCCGAAGATTTCCCAATCATCGATGATACGATGATCGACCTGACCGAGACCCAGGGAAACGCCCGCCTCATGGCCGAGCATGTCATGGCCGCCGGCAAGGCCCTCTATCTGGGACATGCCGTGGCTGCCGTATCGGCCACCAGCCCCCACATAGCGGAGCAGGCCCTGGAATTGATCGAGATCGACTACGAAGTCCTGAATCCGGTCCTTACCCTCGATGAAGCGATGAAAGAAGACGCGCCATTGCTCCACGAGAACCTGACGACCTACTTCAAGATCGACCGTTTCGCCATCGGCGACGACACCGGCGCCAAAAGCAACATCGCCAGTCATATCCAACACAAACTTGGCGACCTGGAAAAGGGGTTCCAAGAAGCCGACGTGATCGTTGAACGAGAGTTCACAACCCAAACGGTCCACCAGGGTTATATCGAGCCCCACGCCTCCACGGCCACCTGGGCCGGTGACGGACGTTTAACCGTTTGGACCTGCACTCAGGGGTCCTTCGCCATCCGCTCATCATGCGCCGCCATCTTGGACATCCCCGAGTCAGAAATCAGGGTTATTCCTACTGAGATCGGCGGAGGATTCGGCGCCAAGATCACGACCTACTTGGAGCCGGTAGCCGCGGTGTTGTCCAAGAAGAGCGGTCGTCCGGTAAAGGTGGTTATGAGCCGGAAAGAAGTCTTCGAGGGCACCGGCCCGGCTTCGGCAACCAAGCTGCGGACTAAGATCGGCGCCACCAAGGATGGGAAGATCACGGCCGCCGAGCTGTGGATGGCCTTCGACGCCGGCGCGTTTCCTGGTTCGCCGGTTGGAGGCGGGACACTCTGCGCCACCGGTGCTTACAACATCCCGAATCTGTTGGTCGACGGCTATGATGTGGTCACCAACAAACAGAAGGTCCAGGCGTACCGCGCACCAGGTCAACCCCAGGGCGCCTTTGCGGTGGAGCCGTTGATCGACGAGCTAGCCGAAAAACTGGGCATGGACCCGCTGGATTTCCGGTTGAAGAACGCCGTTAAAGAAGGCGACCGGATGCCCAACGGCGTGCCCCATCCTTATTTTGGGATCAGGGAGATGGAAGAGGCCATGAAGGCCCATGACCATTATCAGACTCCCCTTGCCGGACCTAATCAGGGCCGGGGAGTGGCTGTGGGCTACCGGTGGCAGGGCGGGCAAGCGTCGTCGGCCACCATCACCGTAAATAACAACGGCACGATAAACCTGATTACCGGCTCGGTTGATATCGGAGGCTCACGGACCGCCGTCGCCATGCAGGCCGCGGAGATTCTGGGTATCGCCGCCGAAGATGTGTCGCCGACAGTGGTAGATACCGACACCATCGGCTGGACCGGAGTTACCGGCGGTAGCCGGACTGCCTTCGATACGGGCCGTGCCGCGATCCAGGCCGCGGAGGAGATTGTGCAATCTATGAAGGCCCGGGCTGCGATGCTCTGGGAGATCGAGGAGGACGACGTTTCTTTCGACAAAGGCACTTTCCTCTGCGCCAAAACAGAAGACAACATCAGTTTCAAAGACCTCGCGGCACGGTTGATGCGGACCGGTGGGCCGGTCACCTGTTCGGTCTCGACCGCCTCGCCAGGCAGCGGACCCATCATCGCGGGCAATCTGGTGGACGTCGAGGTAGACCCCGAGACGGGCAAGGTTGATATTCTCCGTTACACCGCTTTCATGGACGTAGGCACTGCTATTCATCCGGCTTACGTGGAAGGCCAGATTCAGGGCGGGACGGTCCAAGGCATCGGCTGGGCGCTAAACGAAGGCTACATCTACGACGACAAAGGGGCCATGTTGAACTCCAGTTTCCTTGACTACCGCATGCCAACTTCGCTGGACGTGCCCATGATCGACACTGTCATGATCGAAGTCCCCAACCCTAAACATCCATTTGGGGTCCGGGGCGTTGGAGAAGCGCCGATCATCCCCCCGCTGCCGGCCATGGCCATCGCCGTATCCAATGCTATCGGCGTTAAGATGAGCCACCTGCCAATGACTCCGGACGTCATCTTGGCCGCCCTGGAATCCAAAGGGTCGTGAGCCTATCGATCAATCTGCCTCTCTCGCGGCGCCGGAATCGGACCTAGCTCCGATACCGGAATACCTCGGGTCTCTGAAATCCGATCATAGACGGCCAAACCTGGGGTCTGCGGTCATCCGCCGGACCCCAGTTGTTTTTCGTGTCTGGAACAGCCTCCTGATGGCGCAAAGCGGAATGGCAACATAGCCGATGGCGGATATACGTTCGCCAGAACAATCAAGCAGACCCTGGGCCGGCCGGGTGAAAGGGCTGCTTGGAATGCGGGATTTCCGGCTTATGTGGGCTGCCGGCGGTCTGGACAACGCCGGGCGATGGATGGACACCGTGGTCATGGGTCTGCTGGTGTTGGACCTCACCGACTCCGCATTCCAGGTCGCCCTGCTCTTCGTGTTCCGATGGGTCCCCATGTTGGCCTTTGCACTGCTCTCTGGCATGATTGCCGACCGGGCTAACCGCTGGGCCGTGATGATGCTGGCCCGCACCGTGGCGGTAGCCGCCACCGCCGTGATTTTGGCCCTGGTGCTGACCGGGGCGGTGGAACCGTGGCACCTGTTCATCGCCTCTTTCTTCCTGGGATGTCTCTTTGTGATGGAGTTCCCATCCCGCCGCTCATTGATCTACGACCTGGTGGGAAGCGAACGCATCGTCAGCGCCATGTCACTGGAAACCATAAATACGACGATCGGGAGGTTCGCCGGTCCGTTCATGGCGGGCCTGTTGATTGAGTTCACCGGATTCAAAGGGCCCTACCTCTTATTAATGGTGGTCTATGTCATCGCCTTTGCGCTGATCATGGTTATTGAAACCAGAGGCCCAGTCCGGGTTAAGCCGTCTTACTCGTTCTGGGGCACAGTCTCGCGTGGCTTCAAATACTCATTGAACAACAGCGTTATACGGAGCGTCCTGATAATCACTTTGATCATGAACGCCATGGCCTTCAGCGTGGAATCTCTTTTTCCGGTAGTTGCCAGAGACCACCTGGGGGTGGGGGCGGGGCTGACCGGAATACTGATCTCAGCCCAGGCCATCGGTTCCCTAGCGGCGGCGACCGTCATCGCCTCTCTGGCTGTGGTCCGTTACCACGGCCGCATCTTCTGTTTGGGACTGGGCCTGCAACTGCTCAGCCTGCTGTTCTTCGCTATATCGCCCTGGTACCCGTTGTCGTTCCTCATGCTGCTGCTGGCCGGACTGGGCGCGGCGGGCTACAGCACTATGCAGAGCACGATCATCCTGATTTCCGCGGAGCCGGAGATGCGTGGAACGGCATTGGGCATGCTGGGCCAGTGCATCGGCGTGGCGGCGGTCGGTGGGTTGGCCGTGGGGATAGTCGCAAACTTCTTCAGCGCCCAGGCAGCCGTGGCCATGAGCGTGTCGCTGGGCTTGGTGCTGTTGCTCCCGGCGGTGTTTTTCTCGCCACTGGTGCGCCGGCCGATCTCGCCGCCGGATGAGGCAGCCTAACTTGATTAAAGCTCCATCTCAGGCGCCGAATCCTACCTGAGTAAAATTCAAAAGCGGCTGATTTTGCGCCTGTCAAGCCAGCGCAATCCCAGTTTGGGTAATAGCTTTGCTGGTTATCGCCTTCATTTCAACGATATTGATTGGCATAAACGTGGTAGATTCATAGAATTTGACTGCCAACACAATCGTCAGAGTCATTACCTGAAAAAATTCCTGAAGGGGAGGCGAAAAGCGATGGCTTGCAACCTAGATGGAGCACTCTTAGAAGTCTGTACCTGCAACATTCTCTGCCCGTGCTGAGTGGGAGAAGACCCCGACAATGGAGATTGCCAATCTATAATGGCGTGGCATTTCGAGAAGGGAACCATCGACGGGGTGGACGTGGCCGGCCTGACGTTCGCTGGAGTGATGGATATCCCCGGAAACGTTCTTGCTGGTAACTGGCGCGCCATGGTTTATATCGACGACAAAAGCTCGCCAGAACAAGAAGCTGCTCTCCTGGCCCTGTATACCGGTAAGCTGGGAGGCCCAGTGGCCGACCTGGTCAAGTTGATCGTAGAGGTCGTAGGCGTGGAGCGAGTTCCCATCACCTTCAATCTGAATGGAATCTCAGGGTCGGTCAAACTTGGCAACGCGGCTGAAGCGGAACTCGTCGCATACAAGGGGGCCACGGGTAAAGAATCGGCCCTTTACGACACCATTTTCACCACCGTACCGGGCGCGCCGGCGTATGTGGGTAAGGCGACGACCTATAAAGCGAACGTCCCCGCCTTGGACATAAACATCAGCCTGACCGATCACAACGCCGTTTCTGGCCCGTTCCAATTCGAACATTCAGGTTAGGATCGGAAGTCAGACCTACCCGGGAATCATCTGATGGCGGGCCGATAATGTGGCCCGCCATCTATATTTAGGCGTTTTTATGTGGCAGAGCGCACGAAACGACAGGCTATTCCTCGTTCTCCTTGCGGCCTTGATCGGACTGGCTTGGGTCAGTTTGCTAGCGTGGGGACAATCTCCTTACAGCCGATTCTTAGACCAAGAGGCGCTGACCGACATCACGGGCGAAGACGTTCACCTGTTGGTGTTCTTCGTGGCGGCCTGGACACTCATGATCTTCGCCATGATGTTGCCCACGACAATGCCGCTCATCGCCCTGTTTCGCACCATCACCAGCGAGCGGCCCAACCACCTGACGCTTGTAGGACTGCTCGCAGCCGGCTATCTAGCGGTCTGGATGGCGTTTGGTGTGTTAGTGCATGTGGCCGACCTCGGCGTGCATGAGGCTTCGGAGAAGATCCCGTGGCTTGACACTAATGGTTGGGTCATCGGGGCAGGGAC
>Ga0207966_1000592_pt1 | contig 20603 bp, 21 predicted proteins | sample Knorr_S23_td_NAD_FD_185611 | JGI IMG/M metagenome (GOLD analysis project Ga0207966, IMG submission 185611) | Marine microbial communities from Southern Atlantic Ocean transect - Knorr_S23_td_NADW_ad_2500m_LV_B (SPAdes) (version 2) | ecosystem: Environmental > Aquatic > Marine > Oceanic | place...
AAAATTAGATAAAATAAAAGTTAACAAAAATATAGTTAAGGATTCTAATAGACCAACAATTATAAAGTCACGTTTTATAGCAAATAATCAACAAATACTTAGAGTAGATAAAGAAAAAATAGTTCCTATTAGTAAAAGTACAGAAAAAAAAATATACGAATATTCAAAAAAAGAGATTTTAAAAGTAGATGCGGTTATAATATCAGATTACAACAAAGGCCTAATAACAAAAAATATTTTAAAAAAAATAATAAGTTTTTCAAAAAATCATAAGAAACCTGTAATACTAGATCCTAAAAGTACCGATTTTGAGAAATATAAAGGAGTTACAATTATTACTCCAAATATTAAAGAGTTGGAAGAGGTAATGAAAAAAAAATTAATTAATGATAAAGAAATTATTAATGCTTCTAGAGAACTAATTTCAAAATTTAAATTTAGCCATTTATTAGTAACTATGGGCAAACTTGGAATGATTTTAGTTTCAAAAAAAAAAAAGAATGTAATTAAATTAAATGCAGAAGCAAAAGAAGTTTTCGATGTTTCAGGTGCAGGGGATACGGTTGTATCTTTTATAGCCGCAGGGATAGCTTGTTCATTAAAAATTGATGATGTTATTAAAATTGCAAATATTGCCGCTGGTATAGTAGTAAATAAAACAGGTACATCAGTAGCACATTTATCTGAAATGCTTGTTTCCGTTAATAAAAATAATTATCGTTTATCGAAAGTTATGGATTTATATGAAGTAGAGAAAGTTTTAAATTTTTGGTTAAAAAAAAAAGAAAAAATTGGTTTTACTAACGGATGCTTTGATTATCTTCATCCTGGACATGTTTCTTTGTTTCAGCAAGCAAAACAAAATTGTTCAAAGTTAATCGTCGCAGTAAACTCTGATGATTCTATTAAAAAAAGTAAAGGTCCTCTTAGACCAAAACAAAAGTTAAATACAAGACTCCAAGTTTTAAATTCAATACCATTTATTGATTTAATTATTGTTTTTTCTGATAAAACACCTCTTAGTATTATTAAAAAAATTAAACCAGATTTATTGGTTAAAGGAAGTGATTATAAAGAAAATCAGATTGTTGGTGCAAAAGAAGTTAAAAAATATGGAGGAAAAATTTTAAGAGCTAAAATATTAAGTAATTTTAGTTCATCAATAATTATTGACGAAATTTTGAATACTTCCTTTTAAAATAGAATTTTTTCGAAAAAATTATTATTACTTAAAAAATTATTTCTATCTTTTTCATTTTTAAAACTTTGAAATGCTAGTGATAATTTTGCAAAAGCAGTTTCAACTGTGATTCCTTTAAGACATTTTGCTTTTAATTTCATCAGAATTTTTAAACTAAGGTATATGTTTTTTTTTTTATTAGAAATTGGAGCTACAAAAAAGGAAATTTTTTTATTTTTATTTTTTTTTATGAAATCTGTAAATTGAAGACTTGATGTTCCAGAATGGTATAAAGTATGTAAAATTACTTTAGGTTTTATTTTGATTAAGTTAAAAGAATCATAATTTAATCCAGGATATGCATGGATTAATAATATTTTATTAGAAAACTCAAATCCCATATTTAGACTATTTTTTTTTCCATTTTTTTTAATTGATAAAATAGAAGGATTATTTTTTTTAATAAAAGAGAATTTTTTATTTTTTAATATACAAAAAGGATCCCCAAAACCTGAGTTTAAATTATTATAATAACTATTAATTTGTTTTATTCTGCTACCAATAAAAAAAGATATAAAATTATCTTTTGGATTTTTATATGAAACATAAGTTCCTGGTAATTTTATTTTTTCTATAAAATCAATTGCAGAAGCAAAATTTAATTTACCATTAGAATTTTTATCTTTTAACGGTTTATCACTACTTACAAGAATTACTGGTTTATAAAAATTATAAAAATATTGTGAAAGGGCAGATGATGTATATGATAATGTATCTGTTCCATGTGTAATAATAATCCCAGAAAATTTATTATTCCAATTTTCTTCTATACATTTAATTATTTTATTCCAATTATTTGGAGTAGCATTTTCACTTAGAATATTAATAGGTTGTACAATTTTAAAATTAATTTTTTTTCTTTTTTTTTTTAGTAAATATGATTTTAAATAATTATTTTTTGAAACATTAACTACATTTTTTTTTCTCTCACTTCCTATTGTTCCACCAGTTAATATTAGTAATATTGTATTCATAAGACTATTATAGAATAAATACATTATTAAGAAAGAATGTCCCGATTATTAGTAATTTTTTTGTTTTTTTTTATATATAGTTGTTCCTCTTTTAATATGGAACCTAAATATACAATTAGAATATTTGACAAAGAAAGACCTCAAATTTTATTAATGCCTGTAGATATAGAGATTTGCGAACTAACTATTGCTGGTATGTGTGAACCTAGTGCATCGTGGACTCAAAGTTCTAAAGAAAATATTATTATAAGTTTTGAAGAAATTTTAAATACAAGAAATGCTATTTTAAAAAAATATAATAAAAATAAGCAAAATGATGAGATAATTCAATTAATTAAACTACATACCCAAATTGGGCAAGAAATAATTAATAATGAGTATGGTACATTTGAACTACCGACAAAAAAAGAATTTAACTGGACTTTAGGAAAAAAGGTAAAATTATTAAAACAAAAAAATAATAGTGATTACGCAATATTTATTTTTCTTAGAGATCAATACTCAAGTACTGAAAGAGTTATTTACAGTATAATTACTGCTGTTTTATTTCCTGGTATTATACCTATAGGAGGTTCCCAAATAGCATTTGCTAGTTTAGTTGATTTAAATAATGGTGAAATAACTTGGTTTAATGGCTATTACAGATCTTTTGGTGATGTAAGAGATTTAGAAAATGCAAGAAATACTGTTAATAAACTTTTTGAAGAATTTCCAGGATGAAAAAAATATTTTTATTTATAATTATTTTTCTTGGAAGTTGTGCAACTCCTATAGGTGGAGCAAAAAAAGTTGAAGATATAAAACCTCAAGAAACTCCTTCAATAGAATCAATCGAAGCAGGATTATGGATGCAAATGAATAATTATGAAGAAAAATTAAAAACTTCAGGGTCTAGACTTAAAGATAAAGATTTAGAAAAATATTTAAAAAATATTTTATGCAAGTTAACTATTGAATATTGTAAAGATATTAGAGTTTATGTGCAAGATATCCCTTACTTTAATGCATTTATGGCACCTAACGGTATGATGGTTGTTTGGACAGGATTACTTTTACGTGCTCAAAACGAAGCACAACTTGCAGCTGTTATAGGTCATGAAGCAGGTCATTATATTAAAAGGCATTCTCTTAAATCATGGTTAGATGCTAAATCTAGAACAGACTTAATGGCAATTTTAGCAATAGGATTATCAGTTGGAGGCATACCAGGCGCTGGAGATATATTTAATGTAACACAATTACTCCAGGCTGGTTTTATGGCAAAACATAGTAGAGATAATGAAAGAGAAGCAGATAAGGTTGGATTAAATTTTTTAATAAATGCTGAATATGACCCTGGTGAGGCACCAAAAATATGGGAAAACATAATTAAGGAAATGGAATTAGGAGAAGCAAACAAACCTTTATCCTTTTTAGCTTCCCATCCGGCTCCAGAAGAAAGAATAAAAAATTTGAAAAAACAAACAAAAGAATATGAAAATATAAAAAATAAAAAAAACACGAAGGAATTAAAAGAAAAAATTCATCCTCATTTAAAAAAATGGATAAAAAATGAAATAAGACTTAAGAATAAACCAGAACAAACAGAATTTGTTTTAGAAAAAACATTTGAAGATAAAAAAAATGATTATTTATTAAAATTTTATAAAGGAGAAATTTATCGTTTAATAGGTGTTAAAGAAGAAGAAAATAATTATGATAAAGCAATTGATTATTATGATGAATCGATAAAAGCAAAAAATGATTTTCCTGATGTATATAGAGAGCTTGGTTTATTACAGCTTAAAATAGAGAAAAATGAGGAAGCAAAAAAAAATTTAAAAAAATATCTTAAGCTTTCAAAAAATCCTCAAGATGCAGCAATTATTGAAAGTTATTTAAATTAAATGTCAGTTATAAAAAAAATATTTATTATTTCTTTTTTTCTAATTTTAATTTCTTGTCAGGCGGATAAGACATATATTCTAGTCGAGCCTGGAAAAGTTGAAATAAACAAAATTTATTCGGTAAATACGAATATGAAATGGAGTCAATTCCAAGAAAGGGAATATAATTTTCTTTTTTGGACAGTAGATGGCTATACTTTACAAAGAATTGTTTTTTTTAAACCATTAGAAGATGGGCAATCATTATTTGATTATGATAGTTTGTTTACAAAGGAAAATGAAAAAAGACCTACCTTTAATTCAAAAATGAACAAATTTGAAATTAAGGAATTTTTTGAAAGTTGTATTATTTGGTCACGAGAATTTACAAGTTTTGAAACAACTGATATAAAAAATCATAAAATTGGAGAAACTGAAGGTGTATCATTTGATATAAAAGCTCAAAATGAATTGGGTTTAAACTACAAAGGTTTTGCTGTTGTTGGTATAAAAAATAATAAGTTATATTCGATATATTTTATTGCAACTGAAATGGAATTTTATGATAGATATAAAAAAGAGGCTGAAGAAATAATTTCTTCAGTTAAGATTTTGTAAATTTTATAAAAATGTCTTCTAATTTTTTTTGCTTAAATTCTTTCATAATTTTTTTTTTAGTTTCAGATAAAACAATTCTTCCCTTAGATACAAAACATATTCTATCGCATAATTTTTCCGCTTCTTCAATATAATGTGTTGTTAAAAGAATAGTTTTACCTTTAGACTTCAACTTATTTATATATTTCCATAATTGACGTCTAAGAGTTACATCGACACCTGCCGTTGGTTCATCTAAAACAAGAATTAATGGATCATGTACTAAAGCCTTTGCTATCATAAGTCTTCTTTTCATACCTCCTGACAAACTTCTTGTATAGGAATTAGCTTTACTATATAAATTTAAATCTTGAAGAATTTTCTTTGTTTTTCTATTTTTTTTTTTAATTCCATAAAGCCCTGCTTGAACTTCTAATATCTCACTTGGAGTAAAAAAAGGATCAAAGTTCAGTTCTTGAGGCACAATACCTATTTGGCAACTTGCTTGTTTTCTATTTGTATCAATATCATAATTATTTATTTTTACTGTTCCCGAATTTTTTAAACATAATCCTGCTAATATATTTATTATGGTTGATTTACCAGCACCATTTAAACCTAATAAGCCAAATAAAGATCCTTTTGGAATTTGTAAATTTACATTAATTAAAGCTAAAACTTTTTCTTTTTTTTTATCAATAAAAGTTTTATTTAATTTTTTTATATCAATTACATATTTAATTTCTTTTTTCCATTAATTCGAAAATAATTTTTTTAATGCTAATATAAATAACCTCTTTTTTTAAAATGTATATAATTAGTTAAAATTGAAAAATTTATTTTTAATTGATGGTTCAGGGTTTATTTTTCGTGCATTTTATGCACTTCCTCCATTCAAAAATCCAGAAGGAACTCCTATAAATGCAGTCTATGGATATTGTAACATGGTTTTAAATATATATGAAAAATTTAAACCCGAACAAATAATTGTAATTTTTGATACTAAAAAAAAAACATTTCGAAATGATATTTATAAAGATTATAAAAGTAATAGGACAGAGCCTCCTGAAGAATTAATACCTCAGTTTTCAATAATTAGAGATGCTACTGATGCATTACAAATTCCTAGAGTAGAAATGGATGGATATGAAGCAGATGATATTATTGCCACATATACAAAAGAAGCTGAAAAAAAAGGTGTATCAGTGACAATTGTATCTTCAGACAAAGATTTTATGCAACTAGTTAATAAAAATACAAAGATGTATGATTCAATGAAAAATAATTTTATTGGCATTAAAGAAGTAAAAGAAAAATTTGGAGTTAACCCTTCTAAAGTAATTGATGTTATGGCTTTAGCTGGCGACAGCGTTGATAATATTCCTGGAGTTTCAGGAATAGGTATCAAAACAGCAGCAGAATTAATAAATAATTTTAATAGTTTAGAAAATGTATTAGCTAAAGTTAATAAAATAAAACAGCCAAAAAGAAGGCAAATTTTAATTGATGAAAAAGAAAAGGCTTTAATCAGTAAAAAATTAGTAACTTTAAAAGATAATGTTGATGTAAAAAATAAATATGATTCTAATTTATTTCAAGGTATTAATCAAAAAACAGCATTAAAATTTTTTGAAAAGCACGGTTTTAAGCATTTAATTTCAAGATTTAGTAGAAAAGATGAAAATAATTCAATTAACCAATCTTCTAAAAAAAAAAATGAAAAATACTTTGTAATACAGTCTTTAGATGATTTAGAAAATTTAGAAAAAAAAATTCAAAAAACTAAATTACTTTCCGTTGATACTGAGACAAACTCATTAAATGCAAATTTAGCAGAACTTGTGGGGATTTCATTATCAATAACTAAAAATGAAGCTTTTTATTTACCATTTAAACATAGTTTAAATAATGATAATAAATTTAAAAATTTAGATTTAAAAAAATGTTTACCAACTCTAAAAAAAATTCTTGAGGAAAAGTCTGTAGTAAAAGTAGGACACAATATTAAGTACGATAAAATTATTTTGTCAAATATTGGAATCAACTTAAATCCAATAGAAGATACCATGCTTTTGTCCTATGTTTTAGATGCAGGAAAATTTAGACATAACTTAGATGATTTGGCAAAAATTTACTTAGATCATGAAACAATAAAATATAAAGATATTGTTGGAGTAGGAAAAAAAGAAAAGACATTTGATGAAGTTAATATAAATGACGCATATATTTATGCTGCAGAAGATTCAGATGTAACATTTCAGTTATATAAAATATTAAAAAAAAGAATTATTTCAGAAAAACTTTCTAATGTTTACGAATGTATTGAGAAACCACTTATTAATGTTTTAGCTAAAATGGAAAAAGAAGGTATTAAAATTGATATAAAACAATTAAAAGATTTAAGTTTATTTTTTCAAAAAAAATTATTAAAAATAGAAAAAGAAATTTTTAAATTATCGAGTATAGAATTTAATATTGCCTCACCTAAACAATTAGGCGAAATATTATTTGACAAACTGTGTTTTGAAGGTGGAAAAAAAGGTAAAAGCGGAGCATATAGTACTAGTGTAGATGTTTTAGAAAATTTATCTTACCAAGGACATAAGATTGCAGATTTTCTTTTAGAATGGAGACAAATATCAAAATTAATAAATACCTATACAGACTCTTTAATTAATGAAGTTAATAAAAAAACATTAAGAATACACACTTCTTATTCTATGGCTGCTACAAGTACAGGAAGATTATCATCAACTGGTCCAAATTTACAAAATATTCCAATAAGAACTGATGAAGGAAAAAAAATAAGAAATGCATTTATATCTGAGAAAGGATTTAAATTAGTATCTTTAGATTATTCTCAAATTGAACTAAGGTTATTGGCCCATATAGGAAAAGTTGAAGATTTAAAAAAAGCATTTGATCAAAATATAGATATTCATAAGAAAACAGCTTCACAAATTTTTAATGTAGAATTAAAAGATGTTGATGATGATTTAAGAAGAAAAGCAAAAACAATAAATTATGGTATTATTTATGGAATTAGTGCATTTGGACTTGCAAAACAATTAAAGATTCAAAGATCTGAAGCAGATTTAATTTTAAAAGAGTATTTTAAAAATTATAAAGGAATATTAAGTTATATTGATGAAATAACTAATTTTTGTAAAAAAAATGGATTTGTTAAAACATTATTTGGAAGAAAATGTTATATTGATGGAATTAATAATAAAAATCCCAATTTTAGGAATTTTGCAATTAGAGCGGCTATTAATGCGCCAATTCAAGGTTCCGCAGCAGATATTATAAAAAAAGCTATGATAAATATAGATAAATTTCTTGAGGAAAAAAAAACTAAATCAAAAATGATTTTACAAGTTCATGATGAATTATTATTTGAAATGAGTGAATCAGAAATAAATCATCTTTCAATGGATATAAAAAAAATAATGGAAAACGCGCCTTTACCAGAAGTAAAATTAGACATACCATTAATAGTTGACATTGGAGAGGGATTTAGTTGGGCAGAGGCACACTAAATTAGTATTTAATATGAAAAATAATATTTTTTTAATTGATGATGATAAAAATATATTAACATCAGTTTCCATGTTATTAGAATCTGAGGGTTACAAAGTTAAAACATTTTCTGATGGAGAATCCGGTTTAAAAGCAATACTAGAAAATCATCCAGATATAGCTGTTGTTGATATAAAGATGCCCAGATTAGACGGAATTGAACTATTAAAAAAATTAAGAAAAACATCAGATATGCCAATTATTTTTTTAACTTCAAAAGATACAGAAATTGATGAATTGTTAGGTTTAAAAATAGGTGCGGATGATTATATCACAAAACCATTTTCACAAAGAATTTTAATTGAAAGAATAAGAATTTTAATTAAAAGAGATGAATTAAAAAATATAAAAAAAAAAAATAAAATAGATGATAAAAATTCTTTAAGAACAGGCAATATATTTTTAGATACAGAAAAGTATATGTGTAAATGGAAAAATAAAACTGTGAATTTAACTGTAACAGAATTTTTGTTAATTAAGTCTTTAGTAAAAAATACTGGAGTAGTTAAATCAAGAGATCAATTAATTCTTTCAGCATTTGGAGAAGATAAGGAAAATATTGATGACAGAGCAATTGATCATCATTTTAAAAGAATAAGAAAAAAATTTAAAAACGCTGATAATAATTTTAATTCTATAGTCACAATTTACGGTGGCGGATATAAATTTTCTGAATAAAAATTTATAACAATGTTCAGAGATAAAATAACTATATCACCATTACTGTTAAGATTATTAACATTAAATATCTTAATTCTTTTCTTTATAGTAGGCGGATTAATTTCTATTGATAGATATCAACAAACTTTACAAGAAAATGAATTTAAAAAATTGGAAGATGAAGGAAAAATTTTATCTCAAGCAATAGGAAGAACTATATTGCCAATTGATGATTTAAGATCTCAAGTTATTATTACTAAAGAAGCACAGGAAACTATTGGATATTTGCTTAGCAAAAGTAGAGTAAGAATTAGATTATTTTCTTATCAAGGAGACTTACTAGCAGATTCTGAAAGATCTGTTGGATTTCAGACAAGAATTAAATCTGTTGAATTACCATCTTTAGAAAAAAAAAATATTTTTAGAATTTATTTTGAAAAAGTTTATTTTTATGTATCTCTCTTCCTCGTTAAAACAAGTAAATTGAATATTTATAAAGAAAATACATTACAACAAGCAGAAGATTATGAAGAAGTTTTAAATGCTTTATATGGTGAAGAAACTAGACTTTTAAGACAATTAGAAAATGGAAAAAAATTATTTGGAGTTGCTTTACCAGTTCAATCATACAAAAAAATAACAGGAGCTATTTTATTAACATTTGATAGTACAAACATTGAAAACAAACTTAAAGATTTTCGTTTTGAGGTTTTTAAGATTTTCTTTTTAGCTTTATTTTTAACTATATGTGTTTCAATCTATTTATCTACAAATATAGTTAATCCTATAAGAAAGTTAGCGAATGCAACAAGAAATATAAATCCATCTGACGGAAGAAAGATGTCTGTACCACAATTTCCCGATAGAAAAGATGAGATAAGTGAGTTATCAGTTTCAATTAAAGAAATGTTAAACTCAATTTGGAATCGAATGGATGCAATTGAAAATTTTGCTGCAGATGTAGCTCATGAAATTAAAAATCCACTAACATCATTAAAAAGTGCAGTTGAAGTTCTTAGTAATATAAAAGATAAAAAAAAAATAAATAAACTTACAAAAATTATTATCCAGGATATACAAAGATTGGACCGTTTAGTTACAGATATTTCTAATGCATCGAGGTTAGATGCAGAGTTATCAAGAGAAAAAATGCAAAAAATTAATATAAAAAAAATCCTAGAAGAAACTGTAGATTTTTATAATAGAGAAAAAAATAAAATCTTATTTAATTTTACAAGAAATTCTAATTATTTTATTTATGGAAATAAAGAAAGATTATCTCAAATTTTTAATAATTTAATAGATAACGCTTTATCTTTTAATAAAAAAAATAAAAAAATTGAGATTTTTTTAAAAAGTAATAAAAATAACGTGTTTGTTGAAATTAAGGATTATGGGCCTGGTATACATATAAATAATTTTAATAAAATTTTTGAAAGATTTTATACAGAAAGACCATCTCATGAAAAATTTGGAAATCATTCAGGCCTTGGATTAAGTATAGTAAAACAAATATTAGACGTGCATAGAGGATTGATTAAAGTAGAAAATAGACTGGATAAAAATAAAAAAACTATTGGAGCCAAATTTATAATAACTCTTCAAAAAATTATTTAGTATAACTATATTATTTAGATTGATTATGAAATTTTTTTTATTAAGTTCTATTTGTCATGGCAGATTATAAAGTAAAAGATATAAAACTTGCTGATTGGGGCAGGAAAGAAATAAGTATTGCTGAAACTGAAATGCCTGGTCTTATGTCATTAAGAAAAGAATACAAAAATAAAAAACCATTAAAGGGTGCGAGAATTTTAGGTTGCTTACATATGACTATACAAACAGCAGTTCTAATAGAAACATTAATTAATTTAGGAGCTGAAGTTAGATGGAGTTCATGTAATATTTTTTCAACTCAAGATCATGCAGCAGCTGCTATCGCAAAAAGAGGTATCCCAGTTTTTGCTTGGAAGGGAATGACAGACGAAGAATTTTGGTGGTGTATAGATCAAACAATAATTGGAAAAAAAAATTGGAAACCAAATTTAATTTTAGATGACGGAGGAGATTTGACTAAAGTAATGCATGAGAAATATAAAAATATTCTTAAATCTGTGAAAGGCTTATCTGAAGAAACTACAACCGGAGTTCGTAGATTATATGATATGGAAAAAAAAAATAAATTGTTAGTACCAGCAATTAATGTCAACGATAGTGTTACAAAATCAAAATTTGATAATTTGTATGGATGTAGAGAAAGCTTAGTTGATGGAATTAGAAGAGCAACCGATGTTATGCTTTCAGGTAAAGTAGCAGTAGTGTGTGGATATGGAGATGTTGGCAAAGGATCTGCTGCTAGCTTGAGAAATGGTGGCGCAAGAGTAATGATTACTGAAATTGATCCAATTTGCGCTTTACAAGCATCTATGGAAGGATATGAAGTTGTCAAAATTGAAGATGTATTAACAAAAGGAGATATTTTTTGTACAGCAACAGGAAATGTAGATGTCATTACATTAGAACACATGAGAAAAATGAAAGATAGAGCGATTGTTTGTAATATAGGACATTTTGATAGTGAAATACAAATTGATGCATTAAAAAATTATAAATGGGATGAAATTAAACCACAAGTAGATGAAGTTCAATTTCCAGATGGAAAAAAATTAATAATTTTATCAAAAGGAAGATTAGTAAATTTAGGAAATGCAACAGGGCACCCAAGTTTTGTTATGAGTACTTCTTTTACAAATCAAGTTTTAGCACAAATAGAATTATGGACAAAATCTAAATCCTATAATAAAAAAGTATATGTTTTACCTAAAGAACTAGACGAAAAAGTAGCAGAATTACATTTAGGTAAACTAGGTTCTAAATTAACTAAATTAACAAAAAAACAAGCCAAATATATTGACGTAAAAGCTAACGGTCCATTTAAACCAAATTACTATAGATATTAATAGTATATTGTAAATTATTAAAGTTTTAATCACATCATTAAAGAAGACAGAAAAGTTAGCTAATCAACTTGCAGCTAAATCAAAAATAGATGATATTTATTTTTTACGAGGGGAATTAGGATCTGGAAAAACAACATTTGCGCGTTTTTTTATCCGGGAAGTTTCTAGATTAAATAAAAAAAAAATTAAAGAACCAATAACCAGCCCAACATATAATTTAATTAATAATTACAATTGTGGAAATAATATTAATATTTGTCACGTAGATCTTTATAGAATGAAAACTATTAAAGAAATAGAAAAAATAGGGTTTTTTGAAGAGATAGAAAATAAAATAGTTTTAATAGAATGGCCTGAAAAAATTGAAAAAATATTAAAAAAAAGAATAGATATTTTATTTATTAAAAAAAAAAAGTAAAAAATTTTATGGATATTTCTATTTTTAAAAAAAGCGGTATCAATGATTTTAAATTAAAACCAATTAAATCTGACGCATCATTCAGAAAATATTTTCGCGTTTATATTAAAAATCAGAAAAAAAAATTATTGTTGGTTAATTCTCCAAAGAAAACTGAAAATAATTTAGGATATTTAAAAACTACAAGTATTTTAGAAAAAATGGATTTATCAGTTCCCAAAATCATTAATTTTGATATTTCTAAAGATTTTTTTTTGATTGAAGATTTTGGTATAAATACATATACGAATTCATTAAAAAATGGGGAAAGTGAATTTAAACTTTATAATTTAGCTACGGATATTTTGTTACATATAAATAAACATTCAAAAAGTCTAGAAAAAGAATTACCAAAATATACAAATAAAAAATTAATAGACGAAGTTTTGTTATTTTTAAAATGGTATTGGCCTGCAATTTATAAAAAACCACCAAAAAAAAGAATTATTAATGAATTTATTAAAATTTGGGAAAATCTATTAAATAAGAATTTAAAAACAAAAAAAGTATTAGTGCATAGGGATTTTCATATAGATAACCTTTTTTTTCTTAAGAATAGACAAAATCTTAAAGCTTGTGGTTTAATTGATTTTCAAGATGCAGTTATTGGCCCATCGTCATATGATTTAGTATCACTTTTAGAAGATTCTCGAAGAGATGTGGATAAAAATATTATTGCTAAAATGTATAGAAAATTTATAAATAAATTATCAAAAAAAGAAAAAAAAAATTTTACTAAAGAATATGAAATTTTAGCAGTTAACCGTCATTTAAAAGTTATTGGTATTTTTTCTAGGCTATATATGAGAGATAAAAAAAAATCTTATTTGAAACATATCCCAAGATTATGGAGATTAATAGAACAGAATTTAAGTTTTAATTCATTAAGCGAATTAAATAAGTGGATTAATAATTTTTTTCCAAAAAAATTTAGAATAAAACCAAGGATTTAATATGGGTATCTCAACAATTATGATTCTTGCAGCGGGTCTTGGTAAGAGAATGAAATTATATACGAAGAATGTTCCAAAACCATTAATAAAAATCGGAGGTGAAACTTTAATTGAAAAAATGATAAAAAAATTAGAAATTAAAGGTTTTAAAAAAGTAGTTATAAATATTTTTTATTTAAAAAATAAAATAAAAAAAGAATTAACTAATAAGTTTAAAATAAAAATTCATTATTCTGAGGAAAAAATTTTATTAAACACAGGAGGTGGAATTAAAAATGCTATAAAAATTTTGAAGGTAAAAGAATTTTTTGTCATTAATAGTGATATTATTTGGGAAGAAAAAACAGATAGTCCTTTTGATCAATTAAATAAGTTTTGGAATAAAGATAAGATGGATGCTCTTTTATTATTATATCCAAAAAAGGAAAAAATAGGCGACTATAATATAAATAAATCAAATAGGATTATTTCTAATAAAAATAAACCGAAGTATATTTTTACAGGTATACAGATTCTTAAATCTAAAATTTTTTTAAAAAAAAAAGAAAAAATTTTTCATTTATCTTCAATTTATGAGCAATTAATTGAAAAGAAAAGACTTTTTGGTTTAGTTTACGACGGAAAATGGTTTCATATTGGTATATTAGAAAGTTTGAAAGAATATAAAAAAATGTTAAAATGATTTTTTTTTTACTATGAGCATACAATCAATAAAAGAATCTTCTTTTGAAGATGAAGTAGTTAATTCAGATACTCCAGTTTTAATAGATTTTTGGGCAGAGTGGTGTGCCCCTTGCAAAGAAATTTCTTCTATTTTGGAGGAAATTGCTAATGAAATGAAAAATAAGTTAAAAATTGTAAAAATAAATATTGATGAAAATCCAAATATATCAAATCAATATGGAATTCAAAGCATACCTACATTAATAATTTTTAAAAAAGGCGAACCAATAGCAACAAAGGTTGGTAGCGGTATAAAGTCAGAATTACTAACTTGGATTGAAAGATCAATATAAAACTATTTTTTTAGTAATTTAGATACTTCTTTGTACATATAGAAAGATCCACATATAAGTATTTGACCTGGTGATTCATTTAATAATAATTTTTTTATTGCATGTCTTATATTTTGAGCAGTTTCTACATTAAATTCATTTAATTTAGCTATTTCATAAAGTTTTTTATTTGGATAATAAGGCGAATTACTTTTTATAGTTACCGTTATTAGTTTAGTAGTAATTTTTTTAAAAGAATTTAAAAAATCTTTTGGATTTTTTGAGTTTAGCATACCAAAAATTAAATATAATTTTTTTACATTCCAATTTTTAAATGTTTTTGCTAGAGCTCTGCTTGCACTTTTGTTATGCCCTCCATCAAACCATAACTTCCATTTTTTATGATTTATTTTTTTTGAAAATAATTCTTTGTTTAAATATATTTTTTGTAATCTTCCTGTCCATTTAACAGTTTTTAAGCCTTTTTTTACAAAATTCTTGTTAAATTTTTTTTTCATTATTAAATTAAAAGCTTTTAAAGCTATACCAGCATTAATAATTTGATGTTCTCCCAATAAGTTTGGTTGAGGATATTTTTCTTTTTTGTTATTTTTTAGATTATTAAAAAAAATAATATGATTTTTTTTTTCATTTTTCTTTATAAACCAATCTTTTTTATAAAAAAAAGTTTTTACATTGAAATTTTTTGCTACTTTTTTTATTATTTCAATAGCTTTTTTTGTTTGTTTTCCAATAACAACAGGTGAATTTTTTTTAATAATACCTGCTTTTTCTTTTGCTATTTGTTTTATATTTGAACCTAAAAAATTTTTGTGATCAATTGATATTTCATTAATAATTGTGATAATTGGTTTTTTTATAATATTTGTTGCATCCAACCTTCCCCCTAGGCCAGTTTCAAGTATTGTAAAATCAGCTGGTTTTATTTTAAATGCTAGAAATGCAGCAGCTGTAGTTATTTCGAAAAAAGTTATTGGCTTTCCGTCATTTTTTTTATTACACATATCAAGTAAAACTTCTAGAAACTCATTAGATATATTTTGATCGTTTAAATTAATTCTTTCATTAAAATTAATTAAATGAGGTGATGTGTATGTATTTACAGTAAAGCCAGAGGCTTGAATAAATGATTTTAAAAAAGCAAGAACAGAACCTTTTCCATTTGTTCCAGCTATATGTATTATATTTTTAATTTTTTTTTGAGGATTTCCTAGTTTATATAAAAGATTATTTATACGCTCAAGTGATAAGTCAATTTTTTTTGGATGTAATTGTTCTAATTTTTTTTCAAGGCTAATTTCTATATTTTTAACTTTTAAATCTTTTTTACTAATATAAGCGGATTTTGTCTGATAAAGCATTTAAAAAGATTTTGTCTAATTTTTATTTTCTATAAATTTTAAAATTTTATATATTTTATTTTTTAAATCTTTTCTATGCACAACCATATCTATCATTCCGTGTTCTAAAAGATAATCAGCTGTTTGAAAGTTATCAGGTATACTTTCTTTTATAGTTTGTTCTATCACTCTTCTTCCTGCAAAACCAATTGTTGCGCCTTTTTCAGCTATCAATATATCACCAAGCATAGCAAAAGACGCACACACACCTCCGGTTGTTGGATCAGATAAAACAACAATATAAGGAATTCTATTTTCTTTTATTTTTTGAATTGCAGCTATAGTTCGAGGCATTTGCATCAAAGACAAAATACCTTCTTGCATTCTTGCACCACCAGATGATGGAATAATAATTAAAGGTATATTTTTTTTTACTGAAATTTCACTGGCTTTTACAATGGAATTTCCAACGCTTACTCCCATTGATCCTCCCATAAAATTAAAGTCAAAAACAACTAATAAGACTTCAATACATTCAATTTTTCCTTCAGCTAAAATTACAGCATCATCTTCTTTTGTTTTTTTTTTAGCCTGTTTAAGTCTATCTTTATATTTTTTTTTATCTTTAAAGGATAAAGGATCAATTTTACTAGGTGGAACTTTAATTTTTTCATATTTTCCATCGTCTAAGAGAAATTTAATTCTTGTATCTGAAGGTAATCGCATATGTGTTCCGCACTCATTACATACTCCAAGAGTTTTTTCAAAATCTTTGTAATAAATCATTATTTGTTTTTCACATTGACATTTTATCCATAGATTTCTTGGTATATTCCTTTTTTTAACTAAAGATTCTAATTTAGGTTTGATATAATTTGTTAGCCAATTCATAATATTTACAGTGCCGAAGTTAAACTTTTAATATAATTCAATACAAAATTAATTAATTTTATTTTATTATATTTTTTTTTAAGTGCTTCTTCCACTCTTTTAATGATAGATGATCCTACAACTACTGCATCAGCATATTCAGATAATTTTTTAACATCTTTTTTATTTTTTATTCCAAAACCAACAGCAATTGGAAGTCTTGTAAGTTTTTTTAAGTTTTTTATTTCTGTTTGAAGTTTTATATTAGATTTGTAATTTGCTCCCGTAATTCCTGTTATAGAAATGTAATATATAAAACCAGAAGAGTTTTTAATAATTTTTTTAAACCTATTTTTATCTGTTGTTGGAGTTGCTAATTTTATAAAATGTATTTTATTTTTTATAATAGGCAAACATAATTCATTATCTTCTTCAGGAGGTAAATCAACAACAATTACTCCATTTATTTTATTTTTTTTTATCTCTTTTATAAAATTATTTATACCAAATTTATGAATTGGGTTGTAATAACCCATTAAAATAATAGGCGTAATTATATCTTTTTTTCTAAATTTTTTTATTAAATTGAATGTTTTTTTTAAATTCATTTTATTTTTTATTGCTCTATCATTGGATTTTTGTATAACAGGTCCATCAGCCATTGGATCAGAGAAGGGCATACCTAATTCAATTATGTCTACTCCAGAATTGGGAAGTTTTTCTAAAATTTTGTATGATGTATTAAAATCGGGATCGCCAGCGGTTATAAAAGATATAAATCCACATTTTTTTTTTTTTTTTTTTTAATTCATCAAATTTTTTTTTTAATAAATCTTGTTGTGGCATTAAATTTAGATATTAATTTTTAATTTTTTTGCAACAGTAAAAATATCTTTATCTCCTCTTCCACACATGTTCATTATAATAATATTATTTTTTGGCATTCTTGGGGCTTTTTTAATTAAATAAGCAAGAGCATGGCAGGGCTCTAATGCAGGAATAATACCTTCGATTTTTGTACAAATTTTAAATGCATCTAGCGCCTCATTATCTGTAACACTAACATATTTAACTCTTTTATTATCTTTTAACCATGCATGTTCGGGGCCTACTCCAGGGTAGTCTAGACCAGCGGATATTGAATGTGGCTCTATAATCTGTCCATCTTTATCTTGTAAAATATAAGTTTTACTTCCATGTAGAACTCCTAATTGACCTTTTGCAATTGATGCAGCATGCTTTTTATTAAGCCCTTCGCCTGCAGCTTCAACAGCAATCATTTTTACTTTTCTATCATTTAAAAATGGATAAAAAAGACCCATTGCATTAGAACCACCCCCTACACACGCTATTAAAAAATCTGGCAACCTACCTTCAGCTTTTTTTATTTGATCTTTTGCTTCATATCCAATTACTGATTGAAAATCTCTAACCATTTCGGGATAAGGATGAGGTCCAGCAACACTACCAATTATATAAAAAGTATTATTTACGTTTGTTACCCAATCTCTCAACGCTTCATTCATAGCATCTTTTAAAGTTTTGGATCCAATTTTAACTTTTTCTACTTTTGCTCCTAGAAGTCTCATTTTAAAAACATTTGGCATTTGCCTTTCATAATCAACCTCGCCCATATATATAGTGCATGGAAAATTAAATAATGCACAAACAGTAGCGGTTGCAACTCCATGTTGTCCAGCACCAGTTTCTGCTATTATTCTTTTTTTACCCATACTTTTGGCAAGAAGTATTTGTCCAAGTGTATTATTAATTTTATGGGCTCCCGTATGATTTAATTCATCTCTCTTAAAATAAATTTTTGGACCATTAAGTTTTTTTGAAATATTTTCTGCAAAATATAAAGGTGAAGGTCTTCCCACATAATCTTTTAAGTATTTTTTAAATTCATTAATAAATTTTTTTTTCTTTTTAATATTTTTGTATGCTTTTTCTACTTCTAGAATTAAAGGAACAAGTGTTTCAGCAACAAATCTTCCTCCGTATTTGCCAAAATAACCTGATTTATCAGGAACTGAATTATAGATATTTCTTTTCATATTTATAACTTAGTTGCTAATTTTAAAAATTTATTTATTTTTTTAATATTTTTTTTACCAGGTATTGTTTCAAGACTAGAAGAAACATCTACAAATCTTATATTCGAATCTTTAATTGCTTGTTCCAAGTTATTGATATTAATGGCGCCAGATAAGATTAATGTTTGTTTATCTTTAATTTTTTTAAATAAATTCCAATCTAATTCTCTACTTTTTTTTTTAAAATTTAAATTTTTTTTTGTTACTATTTTTGTATCTATTAAAATATAATCTGAAACTTTTTTGAAATTAGAAATTTTTTTTATATCATTCTTATTTGATATTTTTAATGCCTTAATAATTTTAGTTTTTGATATTTTTTTTACCTTTCGTATAAAACCAGGCGTTTCATTTCCATGAAATTGTAAATAATCAAGATCTACAGTTTCGGTAATTTTTTTTATTTCTTTAATATTTATATTTGCTATAACACCTACTCTTTTTATTTTTTTTTTAGCAAAATTAGAAATCTTCTCTGCTGTTTTTAGATTTATAAATCTAGGAGATTTATTATAAAAATTAAATCCTATCATTTTTGCTTTTCCTTTAATACATGCTTTTACATGATTAATAGATTTAACGCCACATATCTTTACTTTGAGTACCATTAATTTTTTTCTAAATAATTTTTTATTTCTTTATTAATTAACTCAAGAGTTTTTTTTGGCTTTTTCGATTCTGTTATTGGTCTGCCAATAATAATATAAGTTGCACCTTTTTTTATAGCACTTAAAGGATCCATTGTTCTTTTATGCTCATTTTTTTTATTTTTTTTTGCTCTAATACCTGGAACAAAAATTGTAATATTTTTCTTAATTTTTTTTGTTATTTCAAGATCTTTTGGTGCAAGAATTAATCCGGAAGTATTATTTTTTAATGCATTGAGTACTAATTTTTTTATTTCATTTTGTATTGATTGTTTTATTCCTATTTCATTAATACTTTTTTGATCATGGTGAGATAAAAGTGAGACAGTTAATATTTTTGTAAAATTAGATGCTTTTGTAGCGGCTTTTATCATGCTACTTCCACCTAGACCATGAATACTTAAATAATTTACTTTTAGAGAATCTATGACTTTCACTGCTTTATAGACAGTAGTAGGAATATCATGAAATTTTAAATCTAAAAAAATTGGTAATTTGTATTTTTTAAATTTTTTAATTATGTATGGTCCATAATTAGAAAATAATTCTTTTCCTATTTTTAAACCTGCAAGATCATTTTTTAATAGTTTAATAAGACTTTCAGCAGTTTTTATGTTGTTTGTATCTAAAGCTAAAAATACTCTTTTAAATTTTTTTTTCAGCAAAATATCAGATTACTTAGGATTTAATTTTTTAAATAAAATTTTTCCCATTTTAAATTTTGGGTGAACTTTTTTTTCTATTTCTATTTTTTTTCTATTTTGAGGATTTATACCTGTTCTTTTATTTCTTATTTTTGTAAAAAAAGAACCAAAACCTCTAATTTCAATCCTTTTTCCTTCTGCTAAAGCTTTGGTTATTTCTCTAAAAAAGACGTTCACTATATTTTTAATCTCTGAAATTTTGTATTTATTATTTTTACTGAGTAAAGTTTTAACGAGATTTGATTTATTCATTTTATAAGTTCTAAATTATTATTTTTTTTTCTTTCTTTTTTTTTCTCCTAAAATCTTTCCTAGAGAAGCACCGCTATCTAATGAACCAAACTCTTTTTTAATCTTTTTTTGCTCTTTAGATTCAATCTCTTTGATTGATAATACAACAATTTTACTTTCATTATCAATTTTTTTTATCATTGCATCAAGTTTTTCATTTGCTGCATAACGTCTTGGATTTTGTTCAGATTCATCCATAGACAAGTTTTCTTTATTAATAAAACCATCAAGGTTGTTATCTAATTTTACTTTAACTCCATTATCTTTTACATGAATAACAGAGCAAGTTACTATATCTTTTATTTTAATATTTTTAATTTTTTCTTTAAATGGCTTATTATCAAGCTGTTTTAT
>Ga0207966_1000593_pt1 | contig 20561 bp, 26 predicted proteins | sample Knorr_S23_td_NAD_FD_185611 | JGI IMG/M metagenome (GOLD analysis project Ga0207966, IMG submission 185611) | Marine microbial communities from Southern Atlantic Ocean transect - Knorr_S23_td_NADW_ad_2500m_LV_B (SPAdes) (version 2) | ecosystem: Environmental > Aquatic > Marine > Oceanic | place...
AGATTCCATGAGGTAAAGCTGCTGCGTGCCGCCGCGGTCGGAATTGAAGACGATTTGGCGGGAGTCCGGGGAATAGCTGGGTGAGGTGTCGATCGCCGAATGAAAGGTCAATTGCCTAACCGCCCGGGTCCTGAGATCCATGATGTAGATTTCCGAATTGCCGTCCTTGGCCATGCTCATGATCACCTTCTTGCCGTCCGGGGAAAAACGCGGCGCGAAGGTCATGCCCGGAAAATCGCCCAGCACCTCTTGGCGGCCGGTGTCGATATTGAAAATGTAGACCCGGGGAAGGTCGCGGTAGAACGACAGATAGGTGATCTCCTGAAGGGTCGGTGAAAACCGGGGCGTCAGAACCAACGCGTCGCCTTCGGTCAGGAACTTATGGTTTTCGCCGTCCTGGTCCATGATTGCCAAGCGCTTGATGCGCCTATTCTGCGGCCCGGATTCGGAAATATAAACGATGCGGGTATTGAAATAACCGTCCTCGCCGGTAATCCGCTTGTAGACGGCGTCGGCGATGATGTGGGCGACCTGGCGCCAGTTTTCGTTGACCGTAACGTAAGCCAGCCCGACCATCTGTTGTTCGGCGAAAACGTCCCAAAGCCGGAACTCGATCCTCAATTGGCCGCCCTCGACAATCTGTGCCCGCCCCTGAACCAGGGCCTGTGAGTTGATCACCCGCCAATCCCCGAAACGGGGCAGCGTTTGCAGTGCAATCGCGGTCTGGATGAAGGCCCGTTTGTCGATGGGGCGGAACAGGCCCGAGCGTTCAAGGTCGTCGGCGATGACTCTCGAGATATCCCGTCCATATTGCATTTCGTTGGCGGCGGAACCGACGAAATCGGTGATGGCGATGGGAAGTGGTTCGACCGTGCCCTGGGTAATATCGATCCTGAGTTCGGCCCTGGCCGACGGTGCGGCGGCCACCAGCCATAACCACGCCAGTGAGCACAATACAATTCGCCAACCGCGGCGGTGAAAAAGCCGTTCACAAACCATCATAACTAGAACATATCCCTGGGATCGAAAATCAAGATCATGTTTTGCCATTGTTGATATTTTTCCGGCGGTAGCTTGAGCGGATTGCAATGCGGATTCAAGACCGCCCTCAAGGCGCTTTCGGCGGCGGCGCGGAAAAACGGATCGCTTTGAAGCCGGTTTTGGTCGAGGATGCGGGCCTGGCGCACGGTGCCGTCCGGGTTCATGGCCATCTTTATTTCGATGCTCAAATTCTCGGCTTCCTTGGCCCCGGCGGGCAGGCTCCAACACTCCCTGATCTGCTGACGGACCAGATCGATCTCGCTGATCGCCAAGCTCCGCAACGGGTCGTGACGCGCCGTCCGGGACATCAACGCCTGCGCCATCTGTTGTTCGAAAGTCTCTTTCTTTTCGGGTTTTTTATCCTCTTTCTTATTTTCCTTCGGCGGCGGGCGGTTCTTCAATTTTTCCACCGTCCTCAACACCGAGGTAAAGGCGTCGGGGGGTTTCGGCTTGCGCCGGGGCTTGGCCTTGGCCAGCTTGCGTATCGGTTTCGGCTTCGGCTTGGCTTCCGGTTTCGGTTTCGGTTTTGGCTTGGCCTTCGGTTTCGGTTCCGCAGGCAAGGCGGCGACCTCGGGGTCCTTGGCCGGCGGGGGCGGCGGCGGAGCCGCCGTCTGGGACGGCTTTTTCGGAGGCGGCGGCGGTTTTTTTTCGGCTTTCGGTGGCGGTTTCTTTTCCGGCTTCGGCGGCGGGGCGTTGGTCAATTCGGACACATTGACGATTTCGACCATGATCGGGGTATCGGTCAAGACCGCTTCGCGCTGGATATAAGGCAGGCCGAAATACCCGATCACCATGATCACGGCATGAGACAAGACCGAATAGACAAGCGCGTCACGCATGGAAAATCCCTGGAAAATCTAGCGTCGGCTTTTTTTCTTCCGGCGGCGCTTTTTCTGTTGCTGGGTGACCAGCGCCACTTTCTTGTATCCGGCGGCGTTGACGGTTCCCATGACCTCCATGACCCGGCCGTAATTGACCGACGCATCGCCGCGCACGAATATCCGAACGTCGGGATTGTTGTCGGTGATGGCGCGCAACCGGGGGACAAGTCCTTCGATGTCGATTTCCGTATCCTGAAGATAGACCTGTCCCTGGGCGTCGATGGTGATGGCCAGCGGTTCGTCCTGACCCTGGAGAATCTTGGCCTTGGTCTTCGGAAGGTCGATTTGCACGCCGACGGTCAGCAGCGGCGCCGTCACCATGAAGACAATCAACAGCACCAGCATCACGTCGACCATCGGGGTGACATTGATTTCCGACATCGGCGGCGTGCGGGTGCGGCCCCTGGAATTACCGCTTGACCTGTGCGTTTGGAAAGCCATAACGCCCTACTTTCTCCCTTCCATCTCGCGCGACAGAATGGCCGAGAATTCGCCGGCGAAACTGTCGAGACGGCTGGCATACTGGTCCATGTCCTTGGTCAGCTTGTTGTAGGCGACGACCGCCGGTATAGCGGCCAGGAGGCCAAGCGCGGTGGCGAAAAGGGCTTCGGCAATTCCCGGCGCGACGACGGCCAGGCTGGTGTTCTTGGAAATGGCGATCGACTGAAAGCTGTTCATGATTCCCCAGACGGTGCCGAAAAGCCCGATGAAAGGCGCCGTCGACCCGGTGGTCGCCAGAAAAGTCATATTCCGTTCGGCCCGGTGCATTTCACGGGCCATGGTAATCTGCATCACCCGGTCGATGCGGTCGGCGACCCCGACCCGGGAATCCCCTTCCGAGCCGCGCGCCGGCGTTCGCCGCCATTCGCGCATGGCGGCGACGAACACCGCAGACATCGGGTCTCGGGGTTGGCTGCCGACCCGTTCATAAAGGTCGTCAAGGGAATTGCCCGACCAGAAAGCTTGTTCGAATTCGGTCGAAAGGGCGCTCAGCCGGCGTAGGCCGATGACCTTGTCGATGATGATCGCCCAACACCATATCGAAGCCACCAGCAGCAACACGATCACCGATTTGACGATCGGGTCGGCACGCAGAAACAGCGCCCAAATAGAAAAATCCAGGTTATCGGCCGAGCCGGCCAGGGTCACCGCTTCAATGACTTGGTTTTCCATCAATCAGCCTTATTGTTTTTTCGAATGAACATTTCCCCGGAATTCCTCGAGCCGGGTTTTGACCGCCGCCGGCAGCCTGGCCGGCCGGCCGTCAAGGGACAGGCAGGCGAGTTTCAGTTCCATGCGCACCAGTTCGGCGTTGTCCCGCTTTACCCGTTGATCGGCGACCACCGACGCGCCGCCGATGTCGATTAATCGGGTCTCGACCGACAGCAGGTCGTCGAGCCTGGCCGGTTTGAAAAAATCCACCCCACACCGCCGGACGGCGAAGGCCAGCCCTTCGGTTTTCATCAACCGAGCGTTTTCGGTACCGAGGTCTCGAAGCATCTCGGTGCGCGCCCGTTCGGTGTATTTCAGATAGTTGGCGTAATAGACGATGCCGGCGGCATCCGTATCCTCGTAATAGACGCGCACCGGATAGATGTGGATTCCCTCTGCGGAGGCACCTGAGGTGGACTTATTCATCGTCCTCAATTCCGCCGATTAAATCCAACTGGGAGATGGCTTCCGGTTCCGCCAGGCCCAAATGCCGAAACGCTTCCGGACCCAAGGCCCGGCCACGGGGCGTGCGCATCAAAAACCCCTGCTGAATGAGATAAGGTTCGATCACCTCTTCGATGGTGTCGCGTTCCTCGGAAAGGGCGGCCGCCAGCGTCTCGACGCCGACCGGGCCGCCGCCGAACTTTTCGGCGATGCAACCGAGATACAGCCGATCCATGGCATCCAGGCCACGCCCGTCCACCTCCAGCCGGTTGAGCGCCCGATCGGCGGCCTTGGCGTCGATCTTGCCGCCGCCGTCCAGGTCGGTGAAATCGCGAACCCTTCTCAGCAGGCGCCCGGCGACCCGGGGCGTTCCCCTGGACCGGCGGGCGATTTCCTGGGCCCCGTCGACCGTCAGGTTCATGTTCAGCAACCCGGCGCCGCGGACGACGATCTGCTCCAGTTCCTGGTCCGAATAGAACGACACCCGCATGGGAATACCGAACCGTTCGCGCAAGGGCGACGTAATCAGGCCCGAACGCGTCGTCGCCCCGATCAGGGTGAACGGCGGCAGGTCGATGCGCACCGAGCGCGCCGCCGGTCCTTCGCCGATGATCAGGTCGAGCTGAAAGTCCTCCATCGCCGGATAGAGGATTTCCTCGACCACCGGGTTGAGGCGGTGGATTTCATCGATGAACAATACGTCCCGGGGCTGCAGATTGGTGAGGATGGCCGCCAGGTCGCCGGCCTTAGCGACCACCGGCCCCGACGTGGAGCGGAAGTCGACCCGGAGTTCATGGGCGACGATCTGCGCCAGGGTCGTCTTGCCGAGCCCGGGCGGCCCGTGAAAAAGCACATGGTCCATGGCTTCGCCGCGCTTGGCGGCGGCGGCGACGAAGACCGACAGGTTGCCGCATAACTGTTCCTGGCCGATGAAATCGTCGAGCCGTTGCGGGCGCAGCCCGATTTCGGCTCCGTCTTCGTTTTTGTCCTCGACCGCTTCGGCAGCCGCGACCATGCGGTTGCCGTCACTCATTTAAACGCTCCCTCTGGCATTTAAACGCTCCCTCTGACATCGACGGGGGCCATTTCGCTCAGGCCACCTCGGATCAGGGCCTCGACATCGGCATCCTCGCCGAGCCGGCCGGCGGCGCGGCTGACGGCGCTCAGCGCCTGGGACGGCTGGTAGCCGAGATTGACCAGGGCCGATGCGGCATCCGATACCGCCCCCCCCGGCTCCCCTGGCCCGGCCGCCGGTTGACCGCCCGGCGCCACGGCCAGGGCAATGGTTCCGACCTTGTCCTTCAATTCGTTGAGGATACGGGCCGCCAGCTTCGGGCCGACGCCGGGGGCCTGGGTGATGACCGCCTTGTCGGCGGCGGCAATCGCTTGCACCAGCTCGTCCGACGACAACACCGTCAACAGGCCGAGCGCCACCTTGGCGCCGACGCCCTGGACGGTTGTCAGAAGACGGAACCAGTCGCGCTCGACGGCATCGATGAAGCCATAGAGGTGGATGTGGTCCTCGCGGACATGGGTTTCGACCATCACCTCCGCCGCCTCGCCGGCGCCGAGGCGGCGGAGCGTGCGGCCGGAACAGAACACCAGGTACCCGACGCCGCCGACGTCGATGACGGCCCAGTCCTCGCCGAGGCTGTCGATCAGGCCCTTGAGCTTGGCGATCATGGCGCCGCCTCTGCCGCCAGCGCCAGTAAAGCCGCCGCCTGGGGGCTTGAGCGGTGATGGGCATGGCAGATGGCGACCGCCAGCGCGTCGGCCGCGTCGACGGTCTCGATCGTCGATCCAGGCAACAGGGTCTTGACCATCATCTGTACCTGTTGCTTGGCCGCGTGCCCGGCGCCGACAACCGTTTTCTTGATCAGGTTGGGCGAATATTCGGCGACGCTAAGCCCGGCGGTTGCCGGCACCACAAGTGCAATCCCCCGGGCCTGGCCCAGTTTCAACGCCGAGGCGGCGTTCTTGTTGACGAAGGTCTCCTCGACCGCGGCCTCAAGAGGATGGAACCGTTCGATGATTTCCGTCAGGCCGGTCTGCAACTGCACCAGCCGGTCGGCCAATGGCAATTTCGAATCCGTCTTGATGACGCCGTCAGCGACATGGCCGAGGCGGTTGCCGCTGGCCTCGATCACACCCCAACCGGTATGGCGGAGCCCCGGGTCAATGCCGATCAGTCGAATGATGTCCTCCTGTGCATGATCATCGGCTTTAAGCGCTCAATCTTTCGAGCACGTCGTCAGCGACATCGAAGTTAGCCGCCACCCGCTGCACGTCGTCGTTGTCGTCAAGGGCGTCGAGCAGCTTCAACAGTATGCCGGCGGCGTCCTCATCGACGGCGACGGGGTTTTGGGGCTTCCAGTCCAGCCTGGTGTCCTCGGCGTTTCCGAACCTGGCCTCCAGGGCATCCCGGACAGCGGAAAAATCGTCCGGCTTGCACGTCACCTCATGGCCGGCGTCGGAGGACTCGACATCCGAGGCGCCGGCTTCCAGGGCGACCTCGAACATATCGTCGGCGCTGGTCGCATCGGCGCCGTAAACGATCAGGCCGACGCGCTCGAACATGAAGCTGACGGAACCGCTTTCGCCCAGGTTGCCGCCGTATTTGGTGAACGCGGCGCGGACCTCGCTTGCCGTGCGGTTGCGGTTGTCGGTCAGCACCTCGACGATCACCGCAACGCCCCCCGGGCCATATCCTTCGTAGCGGATTTCCTCGTAGTGGGTGTCGTCATCGCCGCCGCTGGCTTTTTTAATCGCCCGGTTCATGGTGTCGGACGGCATGTTGGCGGCCCTGGCCGCGGCGATGGCGGTGCGAAGCCGGGGGTTCATGTCCGGGTCGGGCAAGCCCGACTTGGTGGCGACGGTCAATTCTCTGATCAACTTTGAGAAAACCTTTCCCCGCTTGGCGTCCTGGCGGCCTTTGCGGTGCATGATATTCTTGAATTTTGAATGACCGGCCATGGTTTCCTGGTCAGCCCCCTATATCCTTTAAATTTTATGACGGCTTATACTATATGTAGTAGGTGAACGCACGGCCACCGTCCACCTTAATGTCAGACCAATATGTCAATAATTGGGCGGTGCCGGGGAACGCACCGGGGACTACAAGGGCGGGGTTGAAGGGCGTATTCGCCGGCGTCGTCTAAAGCGGCCACGCCTCGGCCAGGCACCCGCCGAGGCGCAACGGACCGACGTGTCGGGCCAGCCCGGTCTTGTCGTCGGTCTCAACATAGACGGCGCACAGAGTCGCTTCCCCTTCCGCCGGTTCAAGCCGCCCCTGCGGCATCTTGGTGGTAAAGCGGCTAGTCGCCAGTTCCTTCTTCATGCCGATCACCGAATCATAATCGCCGGTCATGCCGATATCGGATTGATAGGCGGTGCCGCCGGCAAGGATTTGCGTATCCGCCGTCGGCGTGTGGGTATGGGTGCCGACGACCGCCGAAACCCGACCGTCGAGAAAATGGCCCATGGCTTGCTTTTCACTGGTCGCCTCGCCATGAACGTCGACGACGATGGTGTCCACGGTAGCGCCGAGTCGGTGGTTCCTCAACGCCTCCTCGACGGCCTTGAAGGGATCGTCCAGGGGATCCATGAACAACCGGCACATGGGGTGGACGACCATCACCTTGCGTCCGTCCTTGGTATCGAAAATGCCGGTGCCGGCGCCGGGGGTGCCTTCGGGATAGTTCATCGGCCTGAGCAGCCGGGGGTCGCCGTCGATGTAATTGATGATCTCGCGCTGGTCCCAGATGTGGTTGCCGCTGGTGATCACGTCGGCGCCGGCGGCATAGAACGCCTCGCATATCTTGTCGGTGATGCCGAAGCCATGGGCCGCGTTTTCACCGTTGACGATGACAAAATCAAGCTCCAGGCGGCGTCGAAGATCGGGCAGGTTTTCGTCGATCACCCGCCGCCCCGTCTTGCCCACCACGTCGCCGCAAATCAGGATTTTCATGTCATGACCTATGGATCAGCCTATCTTGAACACGTCCTCGTCGGTAACGATCCAGTCCAGGGGCTGGTCCTCCGGCGATCGCGGCACCCGTTCCACCCGTTGGCCATGATAGGCGACACCGACGGCGATCACCGACCCGGCGGCCCTTAAATGGGCCAGGGTGCGATCGTAGAAACCGCCGCCCCACCCTAACCTCGCGCCCCGGCCGTCGAAAGCCAGTAATGGCACTAGCAGTAGTCCGGGAACTTCCTCCGCCGCCTCGGCACCGGGATGACGGGTCGAGAAGATTCCATCTTGCAACGCCATTTCCGGCTGCCAACGGCGGAAAATCAGCGGCTTGTCCGAACCGACGACGACCGGCAAGACGAGGGTCCGGCCTTGGTCATAGAGTGCCGCCAGCAAGGGCCGGACGTCGATTTCATCGGCCATCGGCCAATAGCCGGCGATAATGGCCGAGGGTCCCTGTTCGCCGAAACCCGGCTTGGCCCGGTGAAAGTTGGCGACCAGGCGTTGCGCCACATCCCCCGCCGCGGCGTGGGCGGCACGGCGGGTTACCCGGGCGGTGCGTCGCAATTCCTGTTTTTCGTCTTCAACGGCCATGAAGGGAGAGCGCCGGCAAGGAGGAAACGGATAAAAGCTAGGGCGGCCCCGCCCAGCCGTTGGAAGGATATCCTCTGTGGCCTGCTTGTGCAGGTGGGCGCCATATACCAAACCCACGGGCCTGGCAGGGACAGCTCCCGAGGTATCGAAAGCCCCAGGGATAATCAACCTAACGAACGGGGTAGCGACCGCCCTAACGGATGAATTTAAGCCTGTTCCAGTCGTTCGGCAATGTTCTCTATGCGATTGGCCAAATCCTCGATGTCGGCGCTCAGGGATTCTTCGGCGCTCATGATCGCGACGACGCCCTTATCCGCCGTCCGGGCAACGTCCAATTCCGCATAGGCATCGGACAGTTCGTCGGCCATCAAAAGCGAAACCATCACCAGAAGTTGCGCCTCGTCGACCTTGCCGACGGCGGCGACGAGTTCGCCGACCCGGTTGTCGACATAGGTTCCGAGCCGGAAAAGTTGGGCCTCCTGATCATTGTCGCAAACGATCTGGTATTTCCGTCCGTTAATGGTGACCGTGACTTGGGCCATGCTTTCGTCCTCGTTCCCGCCCTAATTCCCGATCGCCGTCCTGAGCCGGCCGATGGCGGCATCGAGGCGGGTGGTTACGATTTCGTTGAGCCCCTTGAGCTTGGCATTTTCATCGCGCAGGCTTTCCAGTTCCTCGACCAACGCCAAGGGAGTCTCGGCGGTCGGTTTCCCGGCGGCGTCGGGAAGCGAATCAAGGCGCCGGTCCAGGGCTTCTTCCAGCCGGGCCACGGCGCTGTCAAGACGGGCCCTGGCGCGCTCTACCTTGGACGGTTTATTCAGATTCGGTTTTTTCACGCTTAATCCTTTTCCGGGACTCCCCCAAAGGGGTCGCTTCGGCCTCGCGCCGGGCCTTGAGGCAGGATAGAACGGCCCCCTTTGCTACGTCAATTTTTATCATAACAAGTCACTATAGCCATTTGATATATAACCTAAAACCCTTACTTGAACAGGCTCGGCCGCAAGTCATTGCGGCAACAAGAATCCGATTGACGGGAGCGGCCTTTCCCTGGATGGTGCGGCATCACAAATCCAATCGCTCTGAAGGCCCGAAGTCCCGATGATGATGACGGCGGCGTTTTCAGAACCAGGGACGGAAAGATACCGGGAAAACCCGATCTCGGTATTCTTAGGGAGGCCTAAAAAATGGCGGTACGAATTGCTATCAACGGATTTGGCCGGATCGGCCGGCTGGTCCTGCGCGCGAACCTGGAATCGAAGCGCAACGACGTGGAAGTCGTCGGCATCAACGACCTCGGCCCGGTTGAAATCAACGCCCATCTGCTGAAATACGATTCCAACCACGGGACGCTGCAGACGGAAATTATTATCGACAGCGACAGCATGGATGTCGGAACCGGGCTCATCAAGGTGTCGGCCGAAAGCGATCCGGCCAACCTGCCGTGGAAGGAATTAGGGGTCGATGTGGCCTTGGAATGCACCGGCCTATTCACCGACAGGGAATCGGCGTCCAAACACCTGGACGCCGGCGCCAACAAGGTATTGATCTCCGCCCCGGCCAAGGAGGTCGACATGACCGTGGTCTATGGCGTCAATCACGATCAGCTCGAGGCGCACCACACCGTGGTTTCCAACGCGTCTTGCACCACCAACTGCCTGGCCCCGGTCGCCGATGTCCTGAACAAGGCGATCGGCATCGAAAAGGGATTCATGACCACCATCCACGCCTACACCGGTGATCAACGGCCGCTCGACACCCTGCATTCCGACCAGCGCCGGGCCAGGGCCTGCAGCGTTTCGCTGATCCCGACGTCGACCGGCGCCGCGCGCGCCGTCGGCCTGGTGCTGCCGGAACTGGAAGGCAAACTGGACGGCACCGCCATCCGGGTGCCGACGCCGAACGTGTCGCTGATTGATCTCAAATTCACCGCCGGGCGCGAAACCACGGTGGAAGAGGTCAACGCCGCCATCAAGGAAGCGTCGGAAGGACACCTGAAGGGTATTCTGGATTATGTGACGGACGAACTGGTTTCCATCGACTTCAACCATAATCCGGCGTCGTCCATCTTCGACGCCACGCAAACTCAGGTCGTCGACGGCAATTTCGTGCGCGTGCTTAGCTGGTACGACAACGAATGGGGATTTTCCAACCGCCTGTCCGACACCGCCGTGGCCATGCATAACGTCGGTTAGAAACCCCGATCAGCCTTGGAAAGACGTAATCTCGATTGAGATTTCGACGCGCCGGTTCCGGGACTGGTTTTCCGGTGTGTCGTTTTTGACCAGCGGGCGGCTGTCGGCAAACCCCTGGGCGGTGATTCTCGATGGCGAGACGGCGGCCCGGGTGATCAGGAAATGAACGACGCTGACGGCGCGGGCCGACGACAGATCCCAATTTGACCGGAACCGGGCCGTGGAAATGGGCGAGTTGTCCGTATGCCCGGAAACCAGTATCTGACCCTTCGTCGCCCTAAAATATGCTGGCAATGCGCTTCAGTGTCGGTTCCACCCCGGAGGCGAATTCGGCACCGCCGGCGACAAAGGCCGTGGCGTCGGGGAAACGAATAATGATGCGGTTGCCTTGGTCGATGAGGACGATGCAGGATGACGCCAGCTCACGTTCGAGGGTCCTTCTGAACTGCCAGAGAAAGTTTCTTTTCGCCTTCATGCGCCGGTCGAACTGGACGATTTCGACCGTCGGGCTGGTCGGAGCCTGGATCTGGGACGGGGCCTGGCCGGGCCCTGATTCGCCCTGCTGAATGCTCGGCAACGAAGTCGTGCGCATCACCTTGTCGCCCATCCCGAAGGCGTCGCGCATGGGACCGGCGTTCTTTCGGAAGCTGTCGCTGTCGACTTCGGCAAACGACAAAAGCAACACAAACAAGGCGAACAGCAGCGCCATCAGGTCGGCGAACGTCACCATCCATCAGGGCGCCCCTTCGATTTTCCTTTTATTTTGAGCGTTCATTTCCTGTCCGTCGCCTGTCTGTTCATTGGCACCGATCCGCCCGGCCTGTCGGTGGCCCGGCGGCCCGTGTTGGCTCCCGGACTGGGATCGTCCTCGCGCAGGTTACGCTGTTTTTCCGGCAGGTAGGCCTCAAGGATATCGAGGACAGCGATGGAGTTGTTGCGCTCGTGAATCTGGATGATGGCTTCGATGATCAGGACCCGGTTGGCCTTCTCGATCGCGTTCTTGGCTTCCAGCATGTCGGAAATGGGAAGCGCGATAAGCTGCGCGATCAACAGCCCGTAAAGGGTCGTCAGCAAGGCTATGGCCATGGCGCGGCCGATGGTCGTCGGGTCGTCCATGCTGCTCAGCATCTGCACCAGGCCGACGAGGGTGCCGACCATGCCGAACGCCGGGGCCGATTCGCCGATCGCCCGGAACACCCGCTCGCCGACTTCCTGGCGCTGGATCGCCAGTTCCATTTCCTGGGTCAACATCTTGCGGATTTCATCGACCTCGCGGCCGTCGACGCATAGCTGGATGCCCTTGCGGAAAAAGGTGTTGCGGACGTTGACCTTTTCCAACCCAAGAGACCCGCTTTCCGGGCCCGCTTGACCAGACGCATCGTCAGGTTGATGATTTCGCGGGGCTTTCGCGTTCGTTGACGAACGCCGCCCGGATGCCGACGAAAAAGGCAACGAACACGCCCGAGATCGGAAACTTGATCAATGTCGCGGCGAAGGTGCCGCCACAGACAATGAGGAATCCCGGGAGATTGAGGAAAATCGACAGCTCCGACCCGGTCATGATGGCCAGCATCACCACGGTAACGCCGATCACCAATCCAAGAAGGGTTGCTATGTCCACTTGTGGTCTCCCAGAAAAAACCTTAGGTCAGGCTTGGAATCGCCTTCGCCGGCGGCCGTGATCGTAACCGGTTTTACATGGAATTCCCCCGACGGAGAAAGCTTTAGGGAGACTTTTCAGGCATCCATCCGCAAGTAAAAAACGGCGGAAACAGCAATTAGAACGGCAATGAACGAGCGCCCGATTATCGTGCACAGCCTTGAGGACGCCGAGGCGGCGCTGGCCGCGGCGGCGGATCTCGGCGTCCCAGTGACGCTTCGAAGCGCCCCCGGCGCCGCCCGGTATCTGGGCGCCACGGTGTTCCGGGACATGATTTCCGAGGCCGCCAAGCCTTATTCCGGCCTTTCCGTGACCGCCGTTTTCGACTGCGGAGGCGACCCCGGCCTGGCCCTGGGCGCGCTTCGTCACGGACTGAAGGCGGTTCGGATCGACAGTGCCGCCGACGTCCGCGGCAAGATCGCCGACATCGCCGCCCAATCGGGGGCGCGGGTGGATTTCGGCGACGAAGACAGTATTGAGGCGCTCGATCTCTTGGACTTGGACGACCCGGAGGCCGCGGTCCGGACCTGGTTACGGGAAGGGAAATGACATGCAGACCCTGGATTGCCGCCTCTACCTGATCACGCCGCCGCAATTTGATCCGTCGGTTTTCGCCGACATGCTGGCCCGGGCCTTGGACGGCGGCGACGTGGCCGCCCTTCAATTGCGTCTGAAAGGCGCCGACGACGACGCCCAGCGCCGTGCCGCCGAGGTCCTGCTGCCGCTATGCAAGGACCGGGACGTGCCGTTGCTAATGAACGACCGGCCGGATCTGGCCGCCGAAACCGGGTGCGACGGCGTTCATATCGGTCAGGAGGACGGTGATTACCACCAGGCCCGCGACACCGTGGGCAACGACGCCATCGTCGGCGTCACTTGCCATGATTCCCGTCATTTGGCCATTGAGGCCGCCGCACAGGGGGCCGATTACGTGGCCTTCGGCGCCTTCTTTCCCACCGCCACCAAGCGGGCGAAGAGTTCCTCCCCGGTCGAGATTCTGGAATGGTGGAGCGACTTGATGGTGGTGCCGGTGGTCGCCATCGGCGGCATCACGACCGAAAACTGCCCTACCCTGGTCCGCGCCGGGGCCGATTTCCTGGCCGTCGTCTCGGCTGTCTGGGACCACCCGGAGGGTCCGGCGGCGGCGGTCAAAGCCTTCAACGAAGCAGTCCGAGGCGCCGCCTGAGGCGGTCATTGCGTCGCCCATTCCAACCTGTTAGCTTCCGCGCCTCGGGTCCGAACGAGGGCCTCGAAAACACGGTTACAAGCAATGAAAATCAACGGCAACGCCATCCGAACCGGGATGGTGATCGAACACCAGGGCGGCCTTTGGCGGGCCGTCAAGATCCAGCACACCCAACCCGGCAAGGGCGGCGCCTATTTGCAGGTCGAACTCAGGGACATCCGCACCGGGACCAAGCTCAACGAACGCTTCCGCTCGTCGGAAACGGTCGAACGGGCGCGGCTAGACCAAAAAGAGTTTCAGTTCCTTTTCGCCGACGGCGAAATGCTCACCTTCATGGATGCCGAGACCTTTGATCAGGTGACGATCGACCGGGACCTGCTGGGCGAAGACCAGGTGCCTTTCCTGCGGGACAACATGACCGTCATCATCGAAAGCCACGAGGGCTCGATCATCGGCGTTCAGCTTCCCGATACGGTGTCCCTCGAGGTCACCGACGCCGACGCCGTCGTCAAAGGGCAGACGGCGTCTTCGTCATACAAACCGGCGACATTGGAAAACGGTGTCCGCTGCATGGTTCCGCCTCACATCGTGGCCGGTACCCGCATCGTCATCAGCACCGCCGACGGTTCCTACGTGGAACGGGCCAAGGACTGACCCTCCTCATTTCAGGGATTTGTTTAATGGCACAGCGGTCAGCGTTATTGAATGTGATGACGGCCGCGGCCACCAAGGCGGCCAGGGGGCTGGTCCGCGACTTCGGCGAGATCGAAAATCTTCAGGTGTCGAAGAAAGGCCCGGCGGATTTCGTCACCACCGCCGACAAGAAAGCCGAAGAAGTCCTGGTCGCCGGGTTGACGAAAGCACGGCCCCGGTTCGGTTTCCTGCTTGAGGAGGGCGGAAAAATCGAAGGCGCCGACACGTCGAACCGCTGGATCATCGACCCCTTGGATGGGACCACCAACTTTCTTCACGGGATTCCGCACTTTTCCATTTCCATCGCCCTGGAGCGAGACGGCGAGCCCGTGGCCGGGGTTATTTACGAGCCGATCACGGATCAGATGTTCTGGGCCGAAAAAGGCCAGGGGGCGTATCTCAACGGTCGGCGAATCCGAGTCTCGGCCCGCCGCCGCCTTGAGGAATCGCTGTTCGCCACCGGTATCCCGTTCGCCGGCAAACAGGACCATGACCGGTTCCTGAGCCAGTTGAAGGCGGTCATGGCGGTTTCGGCGGGAGTCCGGCGTTTCGGTTCGGCGGCGCTCGACCTGGCCTACGTGGCGGCCGGGCGCTACGAGGGGTTTTGGGAGTTCGGCCTGCATCCTTGGGACATCGCCGCCGGTATTGTCCTGGTCCGTGAAGCCGGAGGGTTCGTCACCGACATCGGCGGCGGCGGAATGATGGAAAGCGGCGAAATCCTCGCCGCCAACGACTCCCTGCATGGACCGCTTTTGAAGATTCTCGCCGGCCGCTCCGCTTAAAAAACTTATAAAAAAATCCCTTTATGGTCAGGTCTCGGGTGGCCCGGAACCGCAAACCGGTTGTCTGTCAGCCGCCCCTTGGCTATGGTGAATCGCAAGTAATCAAGGGAACCTGCCAATGGCCGCCTATGGCGGGCACCGGCTTGGATGGGAAACGGAACATCAACGCGATATTCATGAAAATCTTACCAGGCCCGTTCCTGGCATCGGCCCGCCGCCTGATGATGGTCGCGGCACTGGCGGCCGTGTCCCTGTCCTTCGGCGGCAGCGGCGCCAAGGCCCAGGGCAGCGTCGACCTGAGCACCGACCATGTGACCGTCGATCTTAGTGTTATCGGAGATTCCGGCGGCTCGCCGCCGGCGGGAACGCCTTATTTGGTCCGCCCACCTGGAACCGGGGCTCGCCGTGGTCTTTTGTTGCCGGGACGGAAAAATCCTGTGTCGCGGCTCCTTGTCGCGGTTCCCAAAGGCCCGCGCATCAAGTTGAAACCACCCTCGGCCAAGGGCAAGAAGGCCGCCAAGCGGGTGGCCAGGAAAAAGCCCAAACCGAAAAAGCCCGCCATGCCGGCCGTTGCCGCGACCAAACCCCCGGCGCCTTTAAAGGCCCCCGTAAAGGCCCCCGTTGCTTTGCCGCTGGAGCCGGCAAAGCCGGCCAAGAAATTGGCCGCGGCCAAGTCCGCCCCACCGGCCCCACCCGCAGTCGAAAAAACGGTGGTCAAAAAACCGGCCCCGCCACCGGCCAAGGCGCCAAAAAAAGCCGCCGAGCCAAAACCGGCGCCAAAGCCCAAACCGGTAGCGACGGCAAAGCCGAAACCGGAAACCAAAGAACAGGCCGCGCTGCCGCCACCCAAGAAAACCATAAAAACCGGCCCCGCCCTTCAGGTGGCCTTCGGGGCCACCGCCTCGAAGCTGCCCCCCGAGGCCAAGAAGGGCCTGAAGGGCTTGGCTGAGAAGCTGAAAGACAAAAAGAACCTGCGCTTGCAGCTTTTGGCCTATGCCGGCGGCAAAGCCCTGTCCCCCAGCAAGGCCCGCCGGATGTCCCTGTCCAGGGCCTTGTCGGTTCGATCATTCCTTATCGAAAACGGGATCCGCAGCACGCGAATTGACGTTCGGGCCTTGGGCAGCAAGACCACGGAAAAGCCCCTCAACAGGGTCGATGTCAATATCGTCGAAAGATGATTTCGGCCCTATAATCCCGGGCTCCCCCGGACACCGAAGAAACGATCTTGAGGGCGACAATGACCCGGCCACGTAAATACCTCATCCGGATGTTCGTTTTCGTGATCGCCATCACCGGTTTGTGCGGGTTCCTTTTCCTGCCTCTGCATGGCGCCTTCATGGCCAATGCGCCATTGAACGGCCTGATTGTCGGCGTTTTGGTTATCGGCGTCATCTATAACTTCCGCCAGGTGCTGATGCTCTATCCCGAAGTCGCCTGGATCGAAGGATTCCAACAAAACGGCACCCCCCTTTCCGAACCCCAGCCGCCGAAATTGCTGGCCCCGATGGCGACCATGGTCGGCGATCACAAGGACCGGCTGTCGCTTTCCACCCTGGCGATGCGTTCGCTGCTGGACGGGATCGTCTCACGCCTGGACGAATCGCGGGATATTTCGCGTTACACCGTTGGCCTGCTTATTTTTCTCGGCTTGTTGGGCACGTTTTGGGGGCTGTTGGAAACGGTCGCCTCGATCAGCAATGTCATCGGCGGGCTCAACGTCGAAAGCGGCGATTCGATTGCCGTTTTCGACGATCTTAAAAAGGGTTTGAAGGCGCCCATGGCGGGCATGGGAACAGCGTTTTCAACCTCCCTGTTCGGGCTTGGCGGCTCCTTGGTGCTGGGCTTTCTGGATTTGCAGGCCAATCAGGCGCAGAACCGGTTTTACAACGAGCTCGAGGAATGGCTGTCCACGGTCACCCGGTTGGCGACTAGTTCCTTGTTGGGTGAAAGCGACCAGCCGATCCCGGCCTATGTTCAGGCGCTTTTGGAGCAGACGGCGGAAAGCCTTGAAAACCTGCAACAGACCATCACCCGTGGCGAGGAAAACCGGATATCGGTCAACAGCAACATCATCGCCCTCGGCAACAAGCTGGAAACCCTGACCGACCACATGCGCACCGAACAAACGTTGATGAAAAGCCTGGCCGAAACCCAGATGGAGATGAAGCCGATCCTGGCCAAAATCGCCGAAGGATCGACGGCGGCAGGCATGGATGAATCGACGCGTTCCCATATCCGCAACCTGGACGTCTACCTGACGCGTTTGACCGAAGAACTTTCGAGCGGACGCGAAGAACTGGTCCAACAACTGCGCAGCGAAATCAAGCTGCTGGCCCGCACCATCGCCGCCTCGGGCGACGATTAGGCCGGCCCCCTAGGTTTCCATGGCCGCCCTCGCCCGCCGCCGGCAACGCGCCACCAACATCTGGCCGGGGTTCGTCGACGCCCTGGCGACGATGTTGATGGTCATCATGTTTTTGCTGATGGTCTTCGTTCTGGCGCAGTTTTTCCTCGGCCAGGCCCTTTCCGGGCGCGATCAGGCCCTATCCCGGTTGCAAAACCAAGTCAACGAACTGGCCGAACTTCTGTCGCTTGAAAGGCGCTCCAGCAAAGATTTGCGCAAGAACTTCGCACAATTGTCGGAGGAGTTGCAGATTTCCGTCGCCCTTCGCGACGACCTGAAAACCACCATCGGCCAGCTTCGCCAGCGCGCCGAAGCGGCGGAACGGGACTTGACGTCGGCACAGGCGGCCCTCAAGGCCGACAAATCGAAAATCGCCGCCCAATTGGAAGAACTGGCCGACCTGTCCCGGGACATCGCGGCGCTCCGGGCGCTGCGCGAGGAGTTGCAGTCGAAAATCGCCGAGATGGCGGGCAAGTTAGAGGAATCGGGCAAGGTGCTGTTGGCGGAAAAAGAGCTTTCCAAGAGCGCCCGCGCCCAGGTGGCGCTCCTGAACCAGCAGACGGCGGCGTTACGCGAAACGCTGGCGAAAATTTCCGCCGCCCTTGAAGCGTCCGAAAAACGGGCCGCCGAACAAAAGGTCCAGATCGCGTCGCTGGGCAAGCGCCTGAACGCGGCCCTGGTCAGCAAGGTGCATGAATTGAGCCGTTATCGGTCGGAATTTTTCGGCCGCCTTCGGGACCTGCTGGGGGGGCAAAAAGGGGTGCGCATCGTCGGCGACCGCTTCGTTTTCCAGTCCGAGGTCCTGTTCGCCAAGGGGGCGGCCGATATCGGCGATGCCGGGAAGAACCAGCTTCTGCAACTGGCCCGGACACTGAAACAGATATCGCGCGAAATTCCCGCCGATATCGACTGGATCCTGCGCGTCGACGGCCATACGGACAAAGACCCGATTAAGACCGCCCGGTTTCCTTCGAATTGGGAGCTGTCTTCGGCAAGGGCGATTTCGGTGGTCCAGTTTCTGATCAATCAGGGGCTGTCCCCCAATCGTCTCGCCGCCACCGGCTTTGGCGAGTTTCGGCCCCTGGATGACCGCAGCGACGAAATCGCCAAACGCCGGAACCGCCGAATTGAGTTGAAATTAACCCAACGCTGACCCATTCCCTATTCCGTGCCGATCGTTTTGTAGGACGGCTCCTAACCCGGGCGGGCCGCCGTCGATGGGAACCCAGGCATCCATGTTGATTCTCTTTTTCATTGTCTTCATCGACCTGATCGGCTTTGGCGTCATCATTCCGCTGCTGCCTTTCTATGCCGAGTTCTACCAAGCCTCCCCGGCCACGGTCGGGCTGGTGATGGCGACTTATTCGTTCACACAATTCCTGGCGGCGCCTTTCTGGGGCCGGCTTTCCGACAGGATTGGGCGGCGGCCAGTCCTTTTGATCAGCCTTGCCGGTGCCGCCTTATCCTATGTCTGGCTCGGGTTTGCCGAAAGCCTGTGGATGTTGTTCGCGGCCCGGGCCGCCGGCGGCGCCATGGCCGGAAACATTTCCGCCGCCTTCGCCTACGTCGCCGACATCACGACCCGGGAAAACCGCGCCCAAGGGATGGGTGTCATCGGCGCCGCCTTCGGGCTCGGATTTATCGCCGGGCCGGCCATCGGCGGCTTCCTCGCGGGGTCTGATCCCGTCAATGCCGATTTCCAGAGCCCGGCCTTCGCCGCCGCCGGGCTGTCGGCGGCGGCCTGGATCATGGCCGTGGTGGTGTTGAAGGAATCGCTGCCGGTTGAAATCCGCCGGAAGCTGGCCGCCCAACCGGCGAAAAAACGCCTGGCCATGTTCCGCGAGGCCCTGGGCCGTCCCCACCTCGGGTTGTTAATTCTGATGACCTTTCTGGCGACCTTCGTTTTTGCCGGCCTTGAAGCCACTTTTGCCATGTGGTCCCGGCGGCAGTTCGGTTGGGGGCCGGAACAAAACGGTTATCTGTTCGCCTTCGTCGGTCTTCTTAGCGCCGCCATCCAGGGTGGTTTGGTCGGCCGGCTGGCGCGCCGGTTCGGTGAAGCGCGGTTGATTATTCAGGGCGCCGGGGCGCTGGCGGTCGGGGTGCTGCTGATTCCCTTCTCCAACCATATTGCGGTGCTGATCATTGCCATGGCCATTGCCGGGTATGGCTTTTCCATCATCTCACCCTCGTTGAACAGCTTGATCTCGCTTCAGGTCGGCGAAGACGAACAGGGCGGCATCATGGGCGTGACCCGGTCGGCCTCGACAATGGCGCGGTTTACCGGCCCGGCCTGGGCGGGTTTTCTTTTTGGCGTTTTGGGAATGGACTGGCCCTATTTCGGCGGCGTCCTGGTCATGCTGATCGTCGTCGCCCTGGGCTTTAAGGCCAAGAAAGCCCTCGATCCGGCAGGTAAAGACCCGGACATCGAGAAATCCTCTCCTTAGGCCCTTACTTTTACCCGCGACCCTTGAACCCCGGGGCGGCTTCCCGTATATAAGGCGCCTTCAAACCGGGAACGCAAAAATGAAAAAAGACACCCACCCAGAATATCATCAGATCACCGTCCAGATGACCGACGGCTCCACCTACACGACCCGCTCGACCTGGGGCAAGGAAGGCGACACCTTGAAGCTGGACATCGATCCGAAAACCCATCCGGCCTGGACGGGGGTTCACCGCCTCGTCGACAGGGGCGGCCAATTGGCCAAATTCAATAAGAGGTTTAAGGATTTAGGCCTTAAAGGCTAGGCGCGTCTCGAAGCCTGTTTCAACCTTTTAAAGTGACCGCGAGGGCGCCGGCAATCCCGGCGTCCGATTTATTTTTCGGTCCCTTACCCCCCTTGGACGAACCGGCAAAAATCCCCGCTGGATCATTGCTTTTTCGTTCGTCTACAAGTTTGCCCCTCATTTAGGACTTTGATAAACTGAAGTGTTTAAAGTTTGGTCCTCTAGTATAGGATGATTCTGTGCATGCCCCTTTTTGGATGTGACGTATCCGTTGGGTCGAGGAAAGGGATGGGGTGGTCCTCCCAGACCATGTAAGGCGGTTTTGTCCGTTGGTTAACGATGACGAAGAAAATCAATCACGTAGTTCAGGTTCAGCAAAATGGTCGGTGGAGCATCCATGCCCGTTTCCCCGAAAGCCAGAAGGACGCCGCGATCGAAGAGGGCAGGCAACTCGATAAACTAAGCGCCATCGACTTGGTCAAGGTCATCAATGAGGTCTACGACCCGGATCGCGAGAAGCATGGCGAATACTCCGTCTACAAAACTTCCGTCGCGAGGGACTATGCCGATTAAAAAGTCCTCCGGACATGGATCAAAGAAAACAAAGACGGTCTTCCCAACCTATCCAAACTGCGCAAAGAACATGATGAACTGTTGATTGAAAAAGTGGGCAAAGAGTTAAGAAGTATGATGTCATGGATACATAAGGTTTAACGTACAATGCCGAACAGAGCAATAAAGCTATTTGACACCACGCTCCGTGATGGTACTC